>Ga0364909_10237_pt1 | contig 17391 bp, 14 predicted proteins | sample SorcelJu500001C3_3_FD_206966 | JGI IMG/M metagenome (GOLD analysis project Ga0364909, IMG submission 206966) | Enriched cells from Trout Bog Lake Hypolimnion, Wisconsin, USA - BchlTB.June25.5000.01.C3 | ecosystem: Environmental > Aquatic > Freshwater > Lake > Hypolimnion/Profundal zone | place... | reverse complement strand
AACACTCTTTCTACCAATTAATTCATCAAGGCACACGACTCATTCCTTGTGACTTTATCACCTTTTATCAAGGGCTCAATCCACTAGGCCGTCATCATGACCTCTTGGTTTCTAATGTTTTTGCGCAAGCAGAAGCACTCGCTTTTGGAAAAACTCCAGAACAAGTCCGAGCAGAAGGAACGCCTGAAGCGCTCATACCACATCGTGTTTTTGAGGGCAATCGCCCTTCTAATATCATCCTTGCTCAGTCACTCACCCCTCGAGCACTCGGAACACTGGTTGCACTCTACGAGCATAATGTATTCACTCAAGGTGCCATCTGGGGTATTGATTCTTTCGACCAATGGGGAGTAGAACTTGGCAAGGTCTTAGCACAAAAAATTATTCCAGAGTTAGAAAGCCCTGCAGAGCCAAAGCTCGAACATGATAGCTCAACAAACAATCTAATTAACCTTTACCGAGGAAAGAAATCTAAGACCATTTGAGGACCTATGAGCTTTCACCTTGCACCATCGATTCTTGCGGCTGATTTTGCCAATTTAGGTAATCAGATTAAGACTGTGAGCGACGCAGGGGCTAATAGGATTCATATCGATGTGATGGATGGGCATTTTGTTCCCAATATTTCGATGGGAGAACCCGTGATTCGATCTGTACGTTCCATTACGAAATTACCTCTAGAAGTTCACCTCATGATTAGCAACCCGGATTTTTTTATGGAAGAATTTGCCCGTGCAGGGGCCGATTCCTTTATTGTTCATTATGAGGGAAACAATAATCTCCATCGTACGATTCAAAAAGCAAAGGATCTAGGTAAAAAAATTGGTGTTGCCGTCAATCCAGCCACCTCGACGCCTGTGTTAGAGGAAGTCCTATTAGAACTCGATCTCATCCTCGTTATGACAGTCAATCCAGGATTTGGCAGCCAACATTTCTTGCACTCGACACTCAGTAAAATTGTAAAACTGAAAAAAATCATCGAACAATACACTCCTCACTGTGAACTTGAAGTTGATGGAGGGATTGATGCCTCGACAATTCTCCTTACAAAGGAGGCCGGGGCTACTGTTTTCGTTGCTGGCACTTCTATTTTCAAATCTCCTTTGGGCATCACCAAAGCCATGCAAGAACTCACCGCTCTGCTTAACACATCAACACCGAAATCTTGAACTATGAATAACTCTACATCACTACAACTTGGAATGATTGGTCTTGGCCGTATGGGCGCTAACATGGTCCGTCGGCTCATGAAAAGTGGGCATCGCTGTGTTGTCTTTGATCAGTCGAGCGAAAGTGTTGCCACCTTAGCAAAAGAAGGGGCAAACGGCGCCGAGTCATTAATTGATATGGTTGCTCAACTAGAGTCACCACGAGCTATTTGGCTAATGGTACCAGCTGCTGTTGTCGATGAAACAATTGCAGCCCTTACGCCCCATTTAAGTCATGAGGATATCATTATTGATGGTGGTAATTCTTACTACATTGATGACATTCGTCGTGCAAAAGAACTTTCCTCAAAGAACATTCATTATGTCGATGTCGGTACGAGTGGTGGTGTTTGGGGACTAGAACGTGGATATTGTATGATGATTGGAGGAGAAAAACCTATTGTACAATATCTTGATCCTATTTTTGCGACGCTAGCACCTGGTATTGGAACCATTCCACGCACCGAAGGGCGCCCTGCAAACAAAGGAACTGCAGAGAACGGATATCTCCATTGCGGACCCAATGGGGCTGGTCATTTTGTTAAAATGGTTCATAACGGCATTGAATACGCCATTATGGCTGCTTATGCAGAGGGCTTAAGTGTTATTAAAAATTCTGATATTGGAAAAAAGAGTCACGACATTGATGCAGAAACAACCCCATTACGTGACCCTGAGCATTATCAATATGATATGGATCTACCAGAAATTGCCGAAGTTTGGCGTCGTGGGAGCGTGATTGCCTCGTGGTTACTTGATCTCACAGCTAATGCCTTCGCTCAAGATCCTAACCTCAGTCGATTTGCCGGTCGTGTTTCAGATTCGGGGGAAGGTCGTTGGACGATTAAAGCTGCTATTGATGAAGGAACTCCAGTACCAGTACTCACGACAGCACTCTATGAACGTTTCAGTTCACGGGGAGAAGCAGAGTTTCAAAATAAAATACTCTCAGCCATGCGCTTTGGGTTTGGTGGACACTTAGAAAAAAAAGATTAATCACGAGCTCAAGAGTCACCAGTCATAGACAAGAAATAGAAAGTGTACTATGAGAAACAAAAAAATTCTCTTTTTTAAACATTTTTAAAACTATCCTGCACGCTAGCCTAGACCCTCTGATGGATTGTTCCCTAGGCTCGTTAATTTCGATAACATTCTTCTCACTATATGAAAAACCAATCGTCTGATGCCCTTGTTTTTTTTGGAGCAACCGGTGATCTCGCCTATAAAAAAATATTTCCCTCCTTGCAAGCGATGGTCAAGCGCGGGCGGCTTAATATCCCAGTTATTGGAGTCGCCAAAGCTGGCTGGACGCTTGAGCAACTCCGAGCACGCGCCCAAGAGAGTCTTGAAAAGCACGGAGGCCTAGATCCTGAGGCCTGGAAAAAACTCTCAAGTCTTCTTCAATATGTCGATGGCGACTACAATGATGATACGACTTATCAAGCACTTCGTAGAGAACTTGGAAGCGCCACACGCCCAGCCCACTATTTAGCGATTCCCCCACTACTCTTTGGACTGGTGGTAGAAAAACTCAGTTCCTTAGAATGTGCGCCACAAGAAGCTCGTGTGGTGATTGAAAAGCCTTTTGGCACTGATCTTTCATCAGCGAAAAAATTAAATGCGATCTTACTCCAGTCTTTTGATGAATCGCGCATTTTTCGAATTGACCATTATTTAGGCAAAGCTGTTGTGCATAACATGCTTTTTTTTCGCTTTACCAATATCATTCCTGAAGCTCTCTGGAATCGTGATCACATCGAAAGCATTCAGATTACCATGGCGGAAAATTTTGGCGTACAAGGACGGGGAAGTTTCTATGATAAAACAGGAACAGTACGTGATGTCATGGAAAATCATCTTTTCCAATTACTGACCAACATTCTTATGGAGCGTCCTCAGGCTCTTGATAGTGAATCCATTCGTGATGAGAAAGTAAAAGTCCTCAAAGCCATACCAACACTTGTAGAAAAGAATATTCTACGCGGTCAATTTAAAGGCTATCTCGAAGAACCAGGCGTTATGGGTGGTTCTTCCACAGAAACCTTTGCAGCGCTACAACTCGAAGTGAATACCCCACGCTGGCAAGGAGTCCCTATCTACTTGCGAGCAGGAAAGAATCTTCCTGTAGAATGTACTGAGATCTTTTTTCGCTTAAAGCCAACCCCCCTCATGTATTCTGCCTACCAAGTTGGGCAAAATTATATTCGTATACGCATTAGTCCCCAAGTGACCATTGCTATGGGTATGAATGCGATCCACCCTGATAATGAAACAGAGAGTCGCCTCGTTGAACTCATCACAACACATGATCCAGATTCTATTGAGATGACCCCTTATGAACGCGTCCTAACCGATGCGCTCGCAGGTGATCCTACCCTCTTTGCCCGTGAAGACTATGTTGAGGAAGCTTGGCGTATTGTCGATCCTGTGATTAAAGCGAAGACGCCACTTTATCAATATGACATCCATAGCTGGGGCCCGCAGGACACAGACGCTCATATTCTTCCCGAAGGGGGATGGCATAACCCCCAATAAACAATGGCTTTCTCCAACGAATTTCAAGAATTTTCCATGGCTCTACTCATTTTCTGTGATGGGGCTGCCCACCTTATCATGACTGCCTTTAGCTAGATATATACTCATCACATGACAAAAGCATCCTTACCATTACTCTAAAAATCTCATGATGAATATTGATATTTTCCCCGATGCCACTACGGTGGCCCAAGAGGCCGCCTCCTTTATTGCGACAGAAGCACGTGCAACTGTTGCAGAGCGAGGTCGTTTTGTCATGGCTGTGAGTGGAGGTAAGACTCCCTGGATGATGCTACGAGCCCTTGCCAGCGAAAAAGTGCCCTGGGAAAATATGCATATTTTCCAGGTAGATGAACGCATTGCCTCCACGGGATCAGCGGATCGTAATTTAACTCATCTACAAGAAAATTTACTCTCCCACGTTCCCCTCAAAGCCGAGCAAATCTATGCGATGCCGGTCAATGAAGCTAATTTAGAAACTGCTGCACAAAAATATGCTCACCTCATAGAATCGATAACAGGTTATCCCATATTTTTTGATCTCGTGCATCTTGGACTCGGGGCCGACGGACACACTGCTTCCTTGATTCCAGAAGACGGCGTCTTAAAAGTCATTGATCGGGACGTAGCCATCACAGGCATCTATCAGCATCATCAGCGCATGACCTTGACGTATCCTGCCTTGAATCGCTCTAAGAAAATTCTTTGGGTGGTGACAGGTGCCGAAAAAACAGAAGCCTTCGCCCACCTCTTAAACCGTGACCTCCAAATCCCAGGAAGTCTCATTGCCCAAGATCACGCGACACTCTTTGCCGATAGAGCTGCTCAGGGCCACTTGAATATTGAACACTGGAAGAGATCTCCCTTGAGAATTGGCATTGCCTCGGATCATGGAGGATTTGAATTAAAAAAGGAATTAATCACACGACTGCAATATGCGGGTTATCTTGTAACAGACTTTGGGGCCCCATCCCTGATTCCAGAAGATGATTATCCAGATTATGTCATTCCCTTAGCACAAGCTGTGGGAGCAGGTCGTGTGATGCGCGGTATTGCCATTTGCGGCAGTGGAGTTGGTGCAACCGTTTGTGCTAATAAAGTTAAGGGAGCGCGTGCAGCTCTCATTGAGAATCATTTTGCAGCAAAACAAGGAGTCGAAGACGACCATATTAATATTCTCTGTCTGGGAGGTAGGACCATGGGGCTAGAAGTGACTTGGGATCTCGTCCAGACGTATCTTCAAAGTAATTTTAGTCATGCCGATCGACACTTGCGTCGTTTACACAAGGTTGATGCGATTGTCTAAGGAGTTGCAAGCGGCACATCATGCCTTCCCATGTTGTGAAGACATGAAATATTTCTTAAAAAACCTGAATTCTGCCTATAATGTCTTCTCGACGCAAAAAAACTTATCTCAACATCGAGGATCAGTCACGTCATCTCTCAACCCTAAAAATGGCCTTTCAAAAAGGAGCTGGGCAAAGCTTTCCCCTTGGAGCAACGGTGTATCCCTATGGAGTGAATTTTAGTATTTTTTCTAAACATTCCAAAAGAGCAGAACTCTTGCTTTTTGATTCCATCGAGGAGACAACCCCTAGTCAGAAATTTGATCTAACTCCAGAAAGAAATAGGTCCTATCATTATTGGCATATTTTTATTCCAGGAATTAAAGAGGGCCAAATCTACGCCTGGAGAATGCATGGTCCTTATCATCCGAAAGAAGGACTACGTTTTGATGGCGAAAAAGTTCTTCTCGATCCTTATGGAAAATGTATCGCGGTTCCCCCTAAGCGTTCTCGCAGCGATGCGGGAGCACCCGGTGATAACAGTGCTACGGCTTTTAAAAATGTCGTTGTTCATTCTAAATCATATGACTGGGAAGGTGATACTCCACCGCGACATTCATTAAGTCAGACCATTATTTATGAAATGAATGTGGGCACCTTCACTAGCAATCCAAACTCTGGTGTTGCTCAGGAAAAACGAGGAACCTATGCCGGAGTGATTGAAAAAATACCGTACTTAAAAGATCTCGGTATTACCGCTGTGGAATTACTCCCTGTTTTTGCTTTTGATCCTGAAGATGCACCCACAGGACTGCATAATGTCTGGGGTTATCAGCCTTATGCATTTTTTGCCCCTCACCCCCAGTATGCTTCACAAAAAGCACCCTTAGCTGTCTTAGATGAATTTCGCTCGATGGTGAAAGCACTACATCGTGCCAATATTGAAGTGATTCTTGATGTCGTCTTTAATCACACAACAGAAGGGAGCATGCATGGTCCAACCCTCTGCTTTCGTGGTCTGGCTAATGAGACCTATTATATTTTAGGAAGTGATAAGTCAACATATGCCGATTTTACGGGATGTGGTAATACCTTTAATGCTAATGAATCTATTGTGCGTCGCCTTATTATTGATTCTCTGCGTTATTGGGTCGAAGAGATGCATGTCGATGGTTTTCGCTTTGACCTTGCCTCGATTCTTTCGCGTGATGAGTCGGGAACACCGATGGCACATCCTCCTACTATCTGGGATATTGAATCAGATCCTGTCTTAGCAAATGTTAAATTATTCGCAGAAGCCTGGGATGCTGCTGGACTCTATCAAGTCGGACATTTTCCAGGAGACTCCTGGAATGAGTGGAATGGACGCTTCCGTGATGATGTGCGCTCTTTTATTAAAGGAGATGATAATAGCATTCGATCACTTGCGTACCGCATGACGGGAAGTCCTGATATTTATGAACATGAGGAACGCAATCCAGAACAGAGTGTCAATTTTATTACCTGCCATGACGGTTTTACGCTTAATGACCTTGTTAGCTATAACGAAAAACATAACGAGGCTAATGAAGAAAATAACCGAGATGGATCCAACAACAACATCAGCTGGAATTGTGGCGTAGAAGGACCGAGTGAAGACCCAAGCATTGAAACATTACGCAACCGTCAAATTAAAAATTTCTTAACAATTCTCTTCTTTTCTGTGGGCACACCGATGATTGTGGCAGGAGATGAAGTGCGACGCACACAGCAAGGGAATAACAACACCTATTGTCAAGACGGTGACATCGGTTCCTTTGATTGGTCACTACTCAACAAACATGCTGATATTTATCGCTTCACCAAAGAGCTCATTAATTTCCGTTTAGATCGCAGTCATCTCTGCGATACGTATAATAAGACCCTACGTGAACTCATGATGGAAAATACAATTCAATGGCATGGAGTACAATTAAATAGTCCCGACTTGAGTCCTCACTCTCATGCTCTTGCCGTAACGGTGCGCAATATTGATGAGAAAATATTAATTCACATGATGATGAATTCTTATTGGGAGCCCCTTGAATTTCAAATTCCCATTTCCACCAATTCCTACACACCCTGGCATCGTTGTGTGGATACTTTTCTTGACAGCCCTCAGGACATCCTGCCTTGGAAGGATGCGCCCGCATTTGATCAAGAAAATTACTTAGTGCAAGCACGCTCTATTGTGATTTTAGTTTCCAAAATGGACGAGGAAATGGCGCCCAATCACAAGCCTGAGCAATCCATGCATCCACTTCATGTTATGAGCACGTAAGAATCTTATGACATGACTCCACAAGGGTTGATACATCGATTCTGATCCTTTCAATAATTTCATAGATCTATGAGTAATATTTCTAACAATGCTTCTCACCAAGATGCATGGCATCAGATGTTCCATTCTGTAAGCACATCAGATCCTCCAAAAAACACATTTGTTCACAAAAAAAATCCAAACCTGGCCTCTCGCGTAATTTATTTTTTGAGATCTCCACAAGAGACAGAAGCGCATCGCAATGCACACCAATCATTTCAAAGCGCCCTTGAAGAAAAATATGGTCGAGAAATTGCTGCGTTTGCCTTTGCAAAGTCAAAATACAACGAAAGAGATCCTCTCACGCTACGTAAAATCAAGAAAATCTTAAAAATCGCTTCCACAGCCGAAGAAATCAAGCATCTCAATGATCAAGCAGACTATCTTAAAGACGACCTGCAGGAGATCTATGACACCCTCGAAAAAAACATCGAGCACTACGGCTGAAAAATTTAAACAATTTAATACTTTCAACAAAGAGAAAAGTTCCATTTTTTCCAGCTGGGATGAATCGCGTAGGTCTCTCCAATCTAAAGTGATAGATCTTCAGATGGAGATTAACAATCTTCAGTCTGAAATTCATTCTCAAGGAGCACAGGGCCCTCAACTATTGAGCAGGGAGGAATTAAATGGGCTCCAAGAAAAGCTGCAAACAATAGAAGAAACATATTTAGAATTAGAAAAAAAGTGTCAGCATCTCCATCTTATCGATAAGATCACGCCTGAACATAATGACCTGCAGTCCGCTCCAGAAGGACTAGAATATCGAGAACCACGCAATGATTTTCCAAGAGTCACTCGATTATCCGAAAGTCGGCAAAGAATTCTTAAAAACCTCTTAGATATATATGAAAATCTTTGCTACTTAAGGACATTTAATGGCATTGACCCCGCAGCTTTGCAAGCCTTTTATGATCCAAAAAGGTTGTCCCATCGAGCCTGCAATGGGATTCGAGGGTTACCCAATCCTACAGCCAACTGTGGCATCAATAGTGCAACGCAGCTACTAACAAGCACTCTGCAAAGCATGCGTAATGACTGTGATGATCATGAAACACAAGAGCAGTGGAAAAAAATTTCCACATATCTTCAAAAAAAGATGCCTGCGTTTCACAAGTTTGTGATGGATAACCCCGATGAACCCATGACAGCAAAAGATTATCAAGATATCCATCGAGAAATTGCACAGGCTCTAAATGAAGATTATTTTTATAGCATTTTGAGTGGGATAGGAATTAGCCTTCACCAAACAGACACAGGATATTTTTGTGGCTCTCAAGAAATGGATGTTTTGTCCGTATTATTATATCGCTGTGATGTTCCTCCGGTTTCTTTTGAGCACACAAAGAATCTTGAGCCGCAGGATCGCTGGCAGGTCGTCACATTAGAAACCAGTAAGCGCTCTAAGATCACTAATATCACTTGCCCTCGTGATATTAATACAATAATGAATGATCAACTAGAGAAAGAGTCGCGTCAACTAGGTGATCCTATTCCACGAACATTATGTCTTCATCCCAAGATAAAAACTGTAGGCCAGGTAGGCGGCATGCTAGAACCCATCATACTGCCACACAAAGATAAAGGATCTATTACCTACGAACCGATTGGAATTCAATGCACCATTGAGGATCCTCCACAACCTAACGGCCACGCGGTCGCCTTTATCAAGAAAGATGGTCTCTGGCACGAAGTCAATGATGAAGGGGTGTCTCCTATCCCTAAGGAATGGGAGGATAGCTTCAGTGATTTCTTAAATGGCTCTCGAGAGAATTCCTATGCGACCAACATCATCTACGTAAGAAAAAAGGAGAATAGCAAAGAGGTCACACCAAGCTCCGATAAAAAAAACGTCGAGACTGGTCTGAAGCTAGAAAATATTGACCATGATGAGAACTGGTCATTTGTCAAATGGCAAGACAACGAAAATCGTAAAACGAGTGGATCCGAGATGAGCCCGGAAGAGATCACCTTGGTGGCGTCATGGAGTGACAGGAAACTACCTATTCCACGAGAGCAAGCAGAAAAAGAAATTCAATTTTGGACTCAGAGAATTCAACAGTGCGACCAGGGACTTAAGAATGCTCTTCCTTTATATCAGCCATATTGGAGTCGGGCTCTTGAACTAGCACAACAGAATCAGAAATTGTCTTGTGAGCTGTTATCCGACAATCCGTCTTAACACGAATATTTCATCCCGATCTACTGCGTAATCTACATCTCAAAAATTGCACTTGAGTTAAGAAGCATGCATAATCCTCTGGCGATGATGATACCTCAGGAGCTTGTAGAAAAAACAGTAGAACGCTTTCCAGAATTTGCCGAAAGCTTTTGGACCCCTATTTATCAGGGTGGTTCCAATCGAGCGTTCTATCGCTGTAAAAATCAATCTGGGGTTTCTCTCATTCTCATCCAGTATGACAGGGAAAAATTAGAGGATCATTCCTACGCCAGCCATGCCCTGTTTTTAGAAAAGGCAGGCATCCACGTACCTCACCTCATGGCGCACTCTGCCCAGGAATGCCTGCTCTGGCTGCAGGACTTGGGTGAAAAAAATTTATGGTCCCTGCGTGATGCTACCTCAAAGGAGCGTTTCTACTGGTATGAGCTGACCCTTGTGGAGGCGGCTCGCTGGCATCGCCTCTCACCAGAGAAGCTCGTAGAGGAAGGAGTGACACTCGCGAGTCCCTTTGACGTAGAACTTTATCGTTGGGAGCAAAGTTATTTTTTTGAATATGCGTTGGGATCTTTCTTTAAGATCGATCTTCAAACACGGGAGAACTTGGCCAAACATACTGGTCTTGAAAAGCTCACGCGTCACTTAGCTTCCCTGCCTCAGCAGCTCATTCATCGTGACCTGCAATCTCAAAATATCCTTCTCTTTGAACAAAATATTTGGTTTATCGATTTTCAAGGAATGCGTGCAGGACTCGCCCTGTATGATCTGGCGTCGTTACTCTGCGATCCTTATGTGAGGCTCAGTCACATCGAACAAAAAGAATTACTCGATTTTTACCGGCAAGAAATGGAGAAGCATCACTTTTCCTTTCCTTATGATCTTGAAACGGTTTTTTGGCAATGCGCCGTACAGCGTCTCATGCAGGCCCTTGGGTGTTATGGTTATTTAGGATTGCATCGTGGAAAAAATCATTTTTTACAATATATCCCCTCAGCCTTAAAAAATCTTCACTATGCCCTTCAACAACTCGACGTGGAGTATTATTGTCATGAGCTAGCTGTGTTACTCGAGGGTCTTATACAGTGAGCCTGACGCTACCGACAACACACCCATTCCATGCCTTCACCTTTCCCAAGCATCACGATTGAAGATCTTTGTCCTTGTATTGACGGCGGGCAAGTTCCTATCAAACGGATTCTTGGTCAATGCTTTCTCCTCGAGGCAACGATCTTTAAAGAAGGTCATGAGGTGGTGCGCGCGCTTGTGAAATGGCGTTTCAAGCAGTCTCAACAATGGCAAGAAGCCGCAATGAAAGCACTCGGCAACCATCGTTTTCAGGGCTCCTTCCCTCTATCTTCGATCGGGATTACTGAGTACACAATAGAAGCGTGGGGTGATGTTTTTGATTCCTGGCGAGAGGAGGTGCAAAAAAAAATCGCAGCAGAAAGAGAGGATCTTGAGCAAGAGATCGCTGAAGGAGCACTCCTCATACAAGCGGCATCCAAACGCTGCCAACAGTCTCAAGACAAAAAAACACTCCACAACTATGCTCAATACTTAGCAGCGATATCGACTCCCGGCATGCTCAAAGATTTTTTAGCAAATGAAGAGATGCTTTGTTTGATGGATCGCTACCCAGATCGTTCTTTTTCCACAATTTATGAGCCGTTACAAAAGATCCGTGTTGATCGTGAGAGAGCGAATTTTGCGGCTTGGTATGAATTTTTTCCACGCTCGGCCGAAGGCAAAAAAGAAAGTGGTTCTCCTTTCCGTAATGCCCTTGCCCGCATTGAGGATGCTCATGCTATGGGATTTGATGTGATTTATTTTCCTCCGATCCATCCTATTGGTCTGACAGGCCGCAAAGGCCGTAACAACTCGCTCACATGCCTGGCAGAAGATCCAGGCGTGCCTTATGCTATTGGATCGTTCGCAGGTGGGCATGATGCGATTGAACCACTCTTAGGAACACTTGCTGATTTTCAGTGGCTCATGGCTCAGGTCAAAAGCCGAGGAATGGAGATTGCCCTTGATTTTGCGCTCAACTGTTCTCCCGATCATCCTTACGTAAAAAAATATCCTCATTGGTTTTTCTGTCGTCCTGATGGCTCGATTAAGTATGCGGAAAACCCTCCGAAAAAATATGAAGATGTTTATCCTCTCAATTTTTATAATCCACAATGGAAGGAGCTCTGGGAGGAGCTGTTGCGCGTTTTATGTTTTTGGGCCAAGCAAGGAGTGCATATCTTTCGTGTAGATAATCCTCATACCAAGCCCGTGGCATTCTGGGAATGGGTGATTGCCAGGGTCCAGGAGCAATTCCCGGAGGTGATTTTTCTCAGCGAAGCCTTTACCCATCCCGCCATGATGAAGAAACTTGCCAAAATTGGATTCACCCAAAGTTATACCTATTTCACGTGGCGTAACACTAAGGAGGAGCTGGAAACTTATTTTAACGAACTGAGTCAATCAGCTATGAAGGATTATTTTCGTCCTCATTTATTTCCCAACACGCCTGATATCCTCCCTTTTTATCTTCAAGAGGGTGGACGACCTGCATTTTTAATTAGAGCTCTCTTAGCGGCCACACTCTCTTCAGTCTATGGAATTTATAGTGGCTTTGAGCTCTGTGAAAATGCAGCCATCCCGGGCAAGGAGGAATATGCTGACTCTGAAAAGTATCAATTTAAAGAACGCAACTGGAATGCTCCCGGCAATATCAAGCCGTGGATCACACGCTTAAATCACATTCGTAACACAAACCGTGCCCTTCAAAACAGAGATCGCCTGCAGTTTTGCTCAACGAGCAATGCTGCCATTATTGCCTATTTACGCTCGTGTGAAGAGGATAACACTCATCTTTTAATCACTGTTAACCTTGATCCTCATCATCAACAATCAGCGATAGTCGCGTTACCATTAGATTTTTTAAACATTGCGCATGATCGCTCCTATGTGATGAAAGATCTTTTGACCGGCGATTCTTATGAATGGAAAGGCTCGCATAATTTTGTCTTACTCAATCCCCTCACCCATCCGGCTCATATTTTTAAAATCGAAAAAACCGGTAGAGACTCCTGAGCTCATCTTTTTAAAAGGCATCTAGCCCGGATATTTCATACTGATTCTGCTGCGGCTTGCGAACACCTGATGGATACTGCGTCAGCTTCAAATTGCTCCTCGGGCAACACCAGTGCTTGGGAGAGCCTGGGGTAGACTGCCGTAACCGTTAGATTAGGGGCAGCCCGTAAGGGCGATCCGAGCTTCGCCAAGCGAGTCAATATGTACTCATACAGCCGTCGTCAGACTTCATCACTCGCCTTACCCCATCCTACCTTCGCAGTCTTCTCGTCACGATCAGTATGAAATATCCGGGCTAGACCTTTGGAGTCACATCAATTTCAAGCAGGGCACACTGCCAGGGCAGTAGTGGTTGTGAGGGACTATTTTTTGCCACCATTTCTAGGGCAAGTTTGGACGCAATCACCGATGGGTTGAGTCCTAGCTGATCTGCGAGATGATCGCGTTTGTCTTTTAATTTTCGAAAGAGTTCCATTTCTTGTCGGCTTGTATGGATGGCCGTTCTGACAAGAGGTTGAGGGCACTCTTCCTCAGGAAGTGCAAGAGCATGACTTAAGGCTTCCTCAAATTGTGCTCGCTGGGCCTGCGATAATCTTGCAGGAATGACGTCTTGGCTACGAGGGGCACATTCTGCAATACGCAGCATATCACTATTGGACAAGAGATAAAAAGCAGGCCGGTCCACTTTCCGAGACTCTCTATCACGCCATTGCCATAGAGCACGAAGAATAGCCCAGCTTCGAGGAGAAAGCTTGGCATAACCAGATATTCTCCACAGCATGTCTTCATCTTTAATACGCACTTCACGTGTGGCACGTACCATGCGATCGCGTGATTGATAGAACCACTCCATACGATCTAATTCCAAAAGTTTTTCTTCAAAAATGGCTGCTAGTCCATGAAGATAACGAACATCATTGAGCGCATAGGTGGACATGGTCGAGGAGAGTGGACGTTGTCCCCAGTTATCCTTGCGTGAGGCTTTAGAAAGTTCGACAGAACAATACTTTTCAACTAATGCTGCTAGGCCCAAATGCCGCTCACCACACAATCGAGCAGCAATCATCGTATCAAAAATATTCTCATCAGGAAAAGAACCGGAACGTCGCAAAAGACGCAGGTCATAATCCGCATCATGAAAAATAAGCTTCTTACCTTGAAGAACGCTAAAAAATTCAGCAAGCGGCAAACCTGCTAAGGGATCGAGAAGTAATAATTCGCCCGGCCATGCGATTTGAATAAGACAGAGCTTTTCATAATAACAGTGGAGGCTATCAGCCTCCGTATCTAAGGCAATTTCGGAATGCTGGGCTAACTGCTCAAGGAAATCAACGTAAAGGGAAGGGGCAGCAATCAAAATGAGTCAGCCTTATTTAAGGTTCGGCAATGAAGGTGGTTGCACGCAGCGCCCCTTCTTCTAAGGATGCCACGGAGCGATGTCTTGGTTCTCTCACCTGAGTATTTCCAGTACTTGGAGAGCTCACGAAAGGACCACCTTGAAGAGGAGCAGAATCTGAAAACGCAACCTCAGGCATGTCACTTGGCTTGCCTTCGAGAGGAAAATCTTTACGCAACGGATGGTAAGGATATCCATCCCACATTAGAATCCGTCGTAAATCTGGATGCCCTTCAAACGTGATGCCCATCATGTCATAGATTTCGCGTTCATGCCAGTTAGCAGTCGCCCACAAGCTGCTTACAGTTGGCAGCGTTATCTGATCTTCGGCAAGCATAACTTTCAAACGAAGATGGCTCTTGTCTTCTAGGCAATAGAGCTCATAAACAACTTCAAACCGTGGGTCCTTTCCCAAATAATCAACACTAGAAATATCAAGAAGCATCTCAAAGCCCAGAGTGTCGCGACAAAATTGACAGATTTCGTAAAGGTGAGATTTTTCTAAGGTCAGGGAAAGCTCTTTTCTAAATTCTTTTTTTTGAAGAATGAATGGCGCATAACATTCCTCAAGGGAGCTAATTTTTTCGAGTAGATTCATGAGAGGATTGTTTCTTAAAGCACGTTGAGCAAGGCACGTTTTTGATCTAGCAACGAATGTTCCGTCATGATTTTTGCTTGTAATTTCATGAGTCCATCGAGGAGGGCTTCTGGTCGTGGTGGGCAGCCAGAGATATAGATATCAACCGGAATGACTTGATCCACACCCTGGAGCACCGAATAGCTGCGGTACATGCCACCGCTCGAGGCACAAGCGCCCATAGCAATAACCCACTTGGGCTCTGGCATCTGTTCATAAATTCGCTTGACTGAAAGAGCCATTTTGTAAGTTACGGTTCCAGCAACGATCATTACATCTGATTGGCGGGGTGAGAAACGCATGACCTCAGCGCCAAAGCGAGAGATATCATAACGGGCAGAAGAGGCTGCCATGAGTTCAATGGCGCAACAAGCAAGCCCCATAGGCATGGGCCAAAGAGAGTTTTTTCTCATCCAATTGATTGCGGCATCCAGCTTAGTTACGATCACATTACCTTCAATTTTTGAATCGTAGCTAACCGGAATACTAGTGTGAAGAGCAGGAGCAGCAGATGGTGAATGCATTTTTGAAGCATAAAAACAAGCACACCTCTGGAGCAAGAGTAAACTGAATTTTTTATACGAGCAGTTGACGCACTCATCTCATTGTCTCTAGATTAGATTTTTTATTATTTTTAACTTCTCCCTCGCGTATGGATCTTGCCACCTCTAACCTCATTAAAATGGCCTTAGCAGAAGACATTGGCTCAGGAGATGTGACTTCTAATTTTTTTCTTCCTGCAACGCATCAAAGCAAAGGGCGTATTATCACACGTCAACCGATTGTTGTTGCAGGAATTGCAGTCGCAGAGGAAGTTTTTCGTCAAATAGATCCGACAATCATCGTATCTCAGCATGTTGATGATGGAGAACAACGAGCACCCGGAGATATCCTCTTAGAGCTTCAAGGAACTACCCGTTCCTTGCTTAGTACTGAACGTGTGGCTCTCAATTTTTTAGCACGTCTTAGCGGAATTGCCACCTACACGAGGACGCATGTGAATCTTGTGGCAGGAACGGGGGTAACGATTTTAGACACACGCAAAATGACTCCCGGCTGGAGAACCTTAGAAAAAGAGGCTGTCAGAGCAGGTGGAGGCAAAAATCATCGCCTTGGACTCTATGATGCTATTCTCATCAAAGACAATCATCTTGCCACCCTAGGTCCTCACATAGATCTCTCTCTGCCTGGTTATATAAAAAAAGTCCGCTCCCAATATCCCCATATCAAGATCGAAGTGGAGGCAGATACGCTACATCAAGTGGAAATATTTCTTAAAATTCCAGAGATTACGACAATTCTTCTAGATAACATGAGTCTTGAGATGCTCGCTAAGGCAGTCGCTTTAAGAAACCAACATAACCCTGGCATTCGTTTGGAAGCTAGCGGTGGCATTACCCTTAAAAATCTTCACTCTGTTGCGCAAAGTGGGATTGATGAAATTTCCCTTGGTGCGCTCACTCACTCTGCTATCTGGTCAGATCTCTCGCTAGAACTTTTTGCAAAAAATCCAGAATGATGGTCCTATGAGAACCTTTAGAAGCGACTCTCAATGGCATGAGAGAATTCATTTTTTTCAAAGTGTTACCTCGACCAATGATCTCCTTCTCGAATGGGCAGAGGGAGGATCTCCCGAGGGCACGAGCGTGATCGCTAAGGAACAAACATCTGGAAGAGGACAATTCCATCGACCATGGTTAAGCCTTTTTGGAATGGGACTCTGGATGTCGGTCCTCTTGCGATTGCCTATTGAAAATGAAATCATAAAATCTCTTTCGCAACTCGGAGTTGTAAGCCTCTATGATGCCCTACTAAAAGTAAAAATACCTCCTGCTTCTCTTAAAATTAAACCACCTAACGACCTCCTCCTTGATGGCAAGAAAGTGGCAGGAATTCTTGTGGAGACACGACGTGGTAGTGCACCCTTTGCCGTTATTGGCATAGGACTCAACATCCATCAGACTCACGAAGATTTTCCTCTTGAACTCCGCAATAAGGCTACCTCGCTGGTGATTGCTGGAATGCCTCCTTTTGATCCCAAGCAACTCGCTCCTATCGTCATTGATTCTTTGTACCTGCGTTACCAAGAATTACACTCGAATCCTGGAGCGCTCGATGAGGTTTGGCGTAAAGCCTCGTTTTTATAGTGTATTAAATTGCAAAGGGCGCGTTAGAAACACAGTAATTTTTTCTTTGAGCACAAGGCCAAAGATCGAGATGCTATCCAACGATCACGTATAGTCAGCACACTGATAGTATCACAAATTCCGATTTGCCAGGGGAGCTCCCCATCGGTCATGATGTTAATCCGCATATTTCATACTGATGCGTCACGAGGCGCAATTCGAAGCTGACGCAGTATCCGTAAGGTGTTCGCAAACCGCAGCAGATTCAATATGAAATATTCGGGTTAAGACCACCCCTACCACAGAAAAACCAACCACCTGGGGAGAAGCTTTATTCCTCAAGCATCTCCTTCATCCTGAGTATAGACCTAAAGACTCTTCAATAACCGTCTTTATGAATCCTGCTACCAGTTCTAATGCTACTACCAGTTTAAAACGCCCTGCCTCACACCCATTGTCCTGTGAGCCAAACCCGACATCATCTTCAAGTACCTCTTCTTCTAGTCGGACTTCTGGCATCTTCAATGGCAGGGGTGTTGAAGAGCATCCTTCATCATCTGGAAGCTCCCGCCCCTCGACTTCATTATCCGACCTAAATGATCCGT
>Ga0364909_10029_pt1 | contig 17420 bp, 12 predicted proteins | sample SorcelJu500001C3_3_FD_206966 | JGI IMG/M metagenome (GOLD analysis project Ga0364909, IMG submission 206966) | Enriched cells from Trout Bog Lake Hypolimnion, Wisconsin, USA - BchlTB.June25.5000.01.C3 | ecosystem: Environmental > Aquatic > Freshwater > Lake > Hypolimnion/Profundal zone | place... | reverse complement strand
AGGGGCCGGCAATGACCGGCGTTTCCGATCTGTTTATCCGTCGGCCGGTGATGACCGTGCTGGTAATGGTGAGCATCCTCCTCTTTGGCCTGATCGGCTATCGGCAGTTGGCGATCAGCGACCTGCCCAACGTCGATTTTCCGACCATCCTGGTCAACGCCAATCTACCGGGGGCCAGCCCCAGCACCATGGCCTCGACCGTGGCCACGGTCCTGGAAAAACAGTTCGCCACCATCGCCGGCATTGATTCCATGAGTTCGGTCAGCACTACCGGCTCCGCCCAGATCACCCTGCAATTTTCCCTGGAACGCAATATCGATGCCGCCGCCCAGGACGTGCAGACCGCGATTTCGCTCTCCGCCCGCAATTTGCCGGACGGCATGCCCTCGCCGCCCTCGTTTCGCAAGACCAATCCCGCGGTTGATCCGATTTTGTTTGTCACGATAAGCAGTCCGACCCTGCCGCTCTCCACGCTCGACCAATACGGCCAGACCATGAGCCAGCGCCTGTCGATGATCAACGGGGTTGCCCAGGTGACTCTGCGCGGCACGCAGAAGTACGCGGTGCGGGTGCAGCTCGATCCCCGGGCGCTGAAGGGTTTTGATCTCGATCCCGACGAAGTTGCCAAGGCAGTGAGCACCCAGAACGCCAACCGGCCCATGGGACAGCTGATCGGCCCGCATCGGACCCTGACCCTGCAGGCCAGCGGCGAACTCAAGGTGGCCGAAAAGTACAGGGACGTGGTGGTGGCGGTGCGCAACAACCGCCCGGTGCACCTCTCCGAAGTGGCTTTGGTGATCGACAGCGTCGAGAACGACCAGTCCGGCGCCTGGTTCTTCACCCCCACCACCAAGGAGCAATCCATCTTCCTGGCGGTCGAGAAACAACCGGGCATGAACACCATCGAGGTGGCCGACGCGATCAAAGCCCTCCTGCCCAAGCTGGCCGAAGGACTGCCCGCCTCGATCAAGCTCTCCACGCTCCGCGACAACAGCCTGCCGATCAAGGACTCGGTAGAGGATATCCAGTTCACCATGCTCCTCACCCTGGCCCTGGTGGTGCTGGTGATCTTCCTCTTCATCCGCAATCTCAGCGCCACCATCATCCCCAGCCTGTCCTTGCCGATGTCAGTGATCGGCACCTTTGCCGTCATGTTCCTGCTCGGCTACAGCCTCAACAATATGTCGCTGATGGCCCTGACGCTGGCAGTGGGCTTTGTGGTCGATGACTCCATCGTGGTCCTGGAAAATATCGTCCGCCACCTGGAGATGGGCAAGGATAGGATGCAGGCCGCCCTGGACGGGGCCCGTGAGGTTGGCTTCACCATCATTTCCATGACACTTTCCCTGGTCGCCATTTTCATCCCCCTGCTCTTCCTTGGCGGACTCATGGGACGGCTCTTCCGCGAATTCTCCGTGACCATCGGCGTCGCGGTTCTGGTCAGCGGGGTAATCAGCCTCACCCTGATCCCCATGCTCTGCAGCCGCTTTCTCCGCGAGCAGCACCACTTGCATCATGGCCGCATGTACCAGTGGACCGAGGCCGGATACCAATGGATGGTGCACCTCTACGAGGTAAGCCTGCTCGCCGTGCTCCGTCACAAACTGGCCACCATGGGGGTTTCTCTGGCCATGCTGATCCTCACGGCCTTTCTTTTCGTCGCGGTGCCCAAGGGTTTCATTCCTGCCGAGGACCGCAGCCTGATCATGGTCTCCACCCAGACCGCCCAGGGCCTGTCCTGGAGTTCCCTGACCGCGCACATGATGGAGCTCTCGGCCATTGTCCAGCAGGATCCCAATATCGACCGGTTCCTGATCAACGTCAACACCTCGGCCATCATGATGCTGATCCTCAAACCCCGGTCCGAGCGGACGCTGACCGCCGACCAGGTGATCCAGGAACTGCGGCCCAAGCTCAACCAGGTTCCCGGCATCCGCGCCATGCTGGTCAACCCGCTGCCCATTACCATCGGCGGCCGCCGCTCCCGCAGCCTCTACCAGTTGACCCTGCAGGGGATCGACACCACCCAATTGTACGAGGTCTCGAAAAAACTCGAACGGGCCATGCTGGAATCCCCGGTCCTGATCGATGTTTCCAGCGACCTGCAGATGGAGAACCCGGAACTGAACGTGGAGATCGATCGCAATCGGGCCCTGCTGCTGGGCGTCTCGCCCGAACGGATCGAGGACACCTTGTACAGCGCCTACGGGGAACGCGATGTCTCCACTATTTTCGGAGCCAACGACCAGTACAGCGTTATTGTCGAATTCCAGCCGCAATTTCAGAATGATAGTTCAAGCCTTGACCTGCTCTATCTCCGCTCCAGCCAGGGCCAACTGGTGCCGCTGTCTACCGTGGCCACGCTCCGCGAAGGCCTCGGCCCGCTGTCCATCAATCATTCCGGGCAGTTACCCTCGGTTACCCTGTCGTTCAACCTCAAACCAGGCATTGCCTTGGGCCAGGTGCTGACCGACCTGCAACAACTGACCGACAGCCTCCTGCCCACCGGCGTCCAAGCCTCCTTCCAGGGCAATGCCCAGCAGTTCCAGGCCGCGCAGGCAAGCATGGGATGGCTGCTGGGGCTGGCGATCATTGTTATCTATATCGTGCTCGGCATCCTCTACGAGAGTTATATCCACCCCTTCACCATCCTCACCGCCCTGCCCTTTGCCGGTTTCGGGGCCCTGATTACCCTGCTGCTGTTCAAGACCGAACTGTCGATCTATGCCTTTGTCGGTATCATCATGCTGATTGGTCTGGTAAAAAAGAACGGGATAATGATGATCGATTTCGCGGTTGCCGCCCGGAAAGAGGGCAAGAGTGCCCATGACGCCATCCACGAAGCCTGCGTCATCCGCTTTCGCCCGATCATGATGACCACCATGGCCGCCCTGATGGCCGGACTGCCGATTGCGCTCGGGTACGGGGCCGGGGCGGAATCACGCCGGCCACTGGGATTGGCGGTGGTTGGCGGCCTGCTCTTCTCCCAGACCCTGACCCTGTATGTTACCCCGGTTTTTTATTTGTACATGGAACAAGGGCAGCAGTGGCTACGACGGAGAAGCAAGACGCGGCATATGGTCGCATAGAGTGGTCTCAACCCGAAAAAAAACAGCAATCCGCTCGATCATCAACATGTTGTTACCGAGGTATACCATGCAGCCAAAGCAAGACACGCCTCCCACAAAGCGTCCCTTCCCGACGACGGAAAATCAGGAAGATGCCGTCCGAACAATCACGTCCCCGAGAGAGCATGAGCCTTCCCCTTGCCTTCTATTTCCTCCGGTAGCCGTCTGATGAACAGGTTCTCCTCCAGATCTTCGACGACAGCGACCAAAATAGCTCTCTCGTATCTCGTTATTTCCATTCTGTGGATATGCTTTTCAGATCAGATCATTCTTTTCTTGTTTCATGATACCAGGGTGTTGACCCATGCCCAAACCTACAAGGGATGGGTTTTCGTCACCGCATCGGCCCTGGTTCTCTTCCTGCTGCTTGAGCGGGAAATCAAACGCTATGAAAGGACCGAGGAGGCACTGCGGACCAATGAACACTATCTGGTCAGTATTTTCCGTGCCGCCCCTACCGGCATAGGGGTGGTCAGCAACCGGGTTATGCTCACGGTCAACGACCGCATCTGCGCGATGAGCGGCTACAGCCGGGAGGAATTGATCGGCCAAAGCGCCCGCATGCTCTATCCCGACGCGGCTGAGTATGACCGGGTCGGCCTCGAAAAATATGACCAACTCCGAGAACACCACACGGGGACGGTTGAAGCGCGCTGGCAGCGGAAAGACGGCCAGTGTATCGACGTCCTTTTAAGTTCAACCCCCTTGGACTCCCAGAATTTTGCCGCCGGCTTGACCTTTATGGCCCTTGATATTACCGAACGGAAACAGGCGGAAAGAGCGCTCCGGGAAAGTGAGGATCGGTATCATACGCTGATTGACCTGGCCATCGACGGCATTCTTCTTGGCTCTCGGGAGGGTCTGATCACCGAAGCGAACAAATATATGTGCATGATGGTCGGCAGAGCGCGGGAGGCCTTAATTGGAGAGCATATCAGCTCGTTACCCTGCCTGGAGAGTCTTCAAAAAGATCCATTGCACTTAGATTTGCTGCAAAAAGGGGAAATAGTGCAACGTGAACAGACGCTGATTCGTCCAGACGGATCAGCGATCTCTTTTGAAATCCGCTCCAAGATGATGCCGGACGGCACCTATCAATCTGTCTATCGCGATATCACCGAGCGGCAAAAAACGGAAAAAGCCTTGCGGGAAAGTGAAGAAAAATTCGCTTTGGCCTTTGACGCCAGCCCTGACGCCATCAATATCAATCGGCTTGAAGACGGCCTCTACGTGGAGAGCAACAGAGGATTTACCGAACTGACCGGTTTCACCCGCGAGGATGTGCGCGGCAAAACCTCATGGGAAATCGATCTCTGGCATGATCATGCCGACCGGCGACGGTTGATCGAGAGCCTCAGGCAGCAAGGCTACTATGAAAATCTCGAGGCCAAATTCCGCAGGAAAGACGGCAGCCTCACTACCGTCCTGATGTCCGCCCGGACCATTTCCCTGAACAATGTGCCCCACATCCTCTCCATCAGCCGCGACATCGAAAAATTGAAGCAGGCGGAGCAGGAAAACATGGCGCAGAAACGGCTGTTCGAAACCATGTTCAATGCGATCACCGACACGATTATTATTACCGATATTCATCGCCAAATCCAGTTGGCCAATAGCGCCATGGCGGCCATGTTTGGCTATCAACCGAAGGACTTGTACGGCAAAACCACCGAAACCCTCTACCTTGACCACAATGCCTATCCGGAGGCCGGAGCCTCCGAGCTCAGCATTCAGGCCACACGAGGGACCGATCTCTCTATAGCCACCTACCGGGACTCGTCCGGGAGGGTTTTTCCCGGCGAGACCTTCCGAACCGGGCTCTACGACTGCAACAATCAATGGATCGGCAATCTGGTCATCATTCGCGACATCACCCAACGCCAAAAAAATGAAGCGGACCTGGAACGATTGCGGGTTGCCGTTGAACACTCTGCCGAGATTTTTGTCATCACCGATACAACGGGCACTATCCAGTATGCCAATCCGGCCTTTGAAAGAGTGACCGGATATACGATTGCCGAAGTGCTCGGGCAAAACCCACGTATCCTCAAAAGCGGCGAACATGACCAGGCCTTCTACACCCAACTCTGGGATACCATATCCAGTGGTCGGACCTGGACCGGGCATCTGGTCAATAAAAAGAAAGACGGCACCCTCTATACCGAAGAGGCAACTCTTTCCCCGGTTTTCGATACCCAGGGAAAGATTGTCAACTATGTAGGCATCAAGCGGGATATCACCGCCCATCTCAAACTTGAGGCGCAGTATCTGCAAGCGCAGAAAATGGAATCCGTCGGCCGCCTGACCGGCGGGGTGGCCCACGATTTCAACAACATCCTGACCGTCATCCTTGGCTATACCGAATTGGCCCTGAGGCAGACAAATACGGAGTCCTCCCAGAAGTTGCATTTCTGCCTGGAAAAAATTTATGACGCCGGTAATCGTTCTGCCGATATCGTCCGACAATTACTGGCGTTCTCACGAAAGCAAACCATTGAGCCCAAGGTCCTTGATCTCAACGATACAGTGGCAGGGATGCTGAAAATGCTCCACCTGATGATCGGTGAGAATATTGATTTTGCCTGGATGCCCACATCTGATCTTTCCACGATAAAAATGGATCCGGCCCAGATTGACCAGATCCTCGCCAACCTGTGTGTCAACGCCCGGGATGCCATCAATGGAATCGGCCAGGTCACCCTTGCCACCCAGATGGTCCACATTGACGCGGACTATTGCGCCAAACACCCCGGTTGTCTTCCCGGTGGGTACGTGATGCTGTCGGTGAGTGACAACGGCTGCGGCATGGATAAAGCCGTGCTCGCCCAAATTTTTGAACCGTTTTTCACCACCAAAGCCGTTGACTGCGGCACCGGACTTGGGTTGGCCACGGTCTACGGTATCGTCAAACAAAACGATGGCTTTATTGAAGTGGACAGTGAACCGGGCGCGGGCACGACTTTTCGGGTGTATCTGCCGCTCTATCAAAATGGCACCGAAAGCCAGGAGCAGGAGAACATAGAGCACCTCGAAATGGGTCAGGGAGAAACCATTCTCCTGGTTGAAGACGATCCGATTATCCTGGAGATGGGCCTCGGCATGCTGGAATGGTTGGGCTATCAGGTGCTCTCCTCGACCAGTCCCAGCCAAGCCCTGCAACTGGACGAGGAATATGCCGGCACCATAGATCTGCTGATTACCGACCTGATCATGCCCGGGATGAACGGCAAAGAGTTGGGGCTGCAGTTGCTTGCTCGGCATCCGACGCTCAAACTGCTCTATATGTCCGGGTACACCGCCGATGTCATTGCCCACCATGGTGTGCTCGACATAGGCGTCCATTTCCTGCAAAAGCCTTTTTCCACCCAGACCCTATCGACTAAGGTCAGGGAAGTGCTGGACGAATAGCCAAAAAGAAAACGCAACCTGCGGCCGCGATATTTGACCGCCCGATGCCCGGCATCGGCAACTTTCTAATGTTCACGTTGCCAGATTCGCTGGCCATCACGATGGACCTCCTTGATTCGATGCAACGGTACCTTATGCAGGACGCCCGCATCGTCGAGAACATGGACAGAGAAATGATCACCCGGTTCTTGAAAAACCTGTTTGAGGGCTACAATAATGAGCGCCCTCTCTAGACGGTCGTAATACCCAATCCGGAAATCGGCTTTCGCAAATTCACGGTCCCAGCGGATACGATTGAGCAACTCACGAATAGGCATCATTGAGGGTCTGCACTGGTACTTTTGCTGATTATATCCGCCAAAGTGCGATCTGCTGTTTTGATCGTACCTCCTTAATACTCCATAAGAGTACTACCGAAATCAAACCATTTCCATGACGGTCTTCTTTCTTTCCAGCCTTATTTTTCTCTTCGCCGGTTTCATCCAGGGTTTGACCGGATTCGGCGGCGGATTGGTGGCAATCCCTCTCCTCTGCATGATCATGGATGTCAAACTTGCCATCCCCCTGTCAATCCTCAGCGGCCTGGTCATCACCACGATTATGGCATTCGGGTTGCGCCGCTTTATTGATGTCCGCAAAATCCTGCCCTTACTCATTGGTTCGATCCCCGGCGTCTTTATCGGAACTGTTCTGCTCAAGCAGGCCGACCCGGTGGCGATCAACCGCATTTTGGGACTGCTGCTGCTCGGCATCAGCGGAATCAACCTGCTCTTCAAACCAAACCCCGTCAATCCACCAGTCATCTGGGGCTATCTCGCTGGATTTCTGTCTGGAAGCATCAACGCCGCCGTTGGCGCAGGTGGACCCCCAGCCATAATATACACCACACTGACCGACTGGAAAAAAGATGAAATCAAGGCGACGCTCACCGGATTTTTCATGCTCAATGGCTATATCACGGCGGCGGTCCATGCCTTTCATGGGATGATCACTCAGACGACCGTGGGCTATTTCCTTTCCACCCTGTTCTTTGTTGTGCTGGGGACCTTTGCGGGTTCCAGGATCAGCGGCCGGATAAACCGCCGGACGTACCTGCAGGTCGTGTATATTCTGTTGATGGGACTGGGGATTTTGATGATGGCGAGATAACTGGGTCTTTGTCTTCGAGCGGCACATTGGTGGATGTTGCCCTGGAAAAACCTCGCAGGCAGGCCAGTGAGGGATGAATATTTGCAGTTGATAACGTTGCGATACATAGGCAAGGAAAGACACGGATGGATTGGAGCAGAGAATTGATCGACAGCCTGAGATGGCTGGTCCTGGCGTTTGGCATATCGCTCGTGGTCGTCACGACCGTTGCCTGGATATTATCCCGACGCACCCGTTGGGGAAAGCAAGCCTGGAACTTGGCTTGGCCATGTTTCAATCCCAAGCGAAGCTGGCGTCCTTCGGCAAATTTGGCGGGGATTCTCTTGCTGACCCTCTTTTCAGTACGGATGAATGTCTTGTTTTCCTTCTGGTATAATGGTTTTTACAGTGCTCTGCAGGAACTGAACACACAACTCGTAGGGTTCTTCATCGGTCTGTTTGTTCTCTTGGCGGCAGTCCACGTGGTTCGCTCGCTCTTAACTTTTTACATACAGCAGGCCTTTGCAATTTATTGGCGAGTCTGGCTCAATGAACATTTCCTGCAACACTGGCTGGACAAGCAGGCATATTACCGCAGTCAATACCTCGCCAGCCCTGCCGACAACCCGGATCAACGGATCCAGCAGGATATTGCCAGCTTTGTCACCATCTCGCTCAATTTATCCACGGGGTTAATCAGCGCGGTGGTTTCGATGTTCGCTTTCACCGCCATTCTCTGGAACCTGTCCGGCCCCCTGGTCGTCTTCGGCTTCACCCTGCCGAGAGCGATGGTTTATCTTGTCTACCTGTATGTTCTCATTGCCACTTCGATTGCCTTCAAGGTGGGAAGACCCCTTATTCGGCTGAGTTTTCTCAATGAACAATTCAATGCCAGCTACCGCTATGCGTTGGTCCGGTTACGGGAATTTGGCGAGAGCGTGGCTTTTTATCATGGGGAAAGAGTTGAAGCCGCCACGTTGGGCCGATGCTTTCATGATGTCATTGGCAACGCCTGGGACATCATTTTCCGAACGCTCAAACTTTCCGGGTTTAACCTCACCATCGGACAGGCAGCAGTGATTTTTCCATTTATGGTGCAATTGCCCCGTTACCTGAGCAGGCAGATTGAACTGGGCGATGTAATGCAAACCGGGAATGCCTTCGGCCAGGTACAGGAAGCCCTGTCATTTTTTCGGGAATCGTATGAGACCTTCGCCGGATATCGCGCCGTCCTGGACCGCCTGAGCGGATTTCTCGACTCGATACATGCAGCCAATGCCCTGCCCAGCCTGAGGGTTGAACCCCAGGGCGCCCGTGTTGCGGTTTCGGGACTGACGGTGCGAAGGCCTGATGCAACAATCCTGGTGGCCGACCTGACACTCGACGTTTCGACCCATCAACCTTTGCTGGTCCGTGGCCCTTCAGGTGTCGGCAAGACCACCTTGCTGCGCGCCATTGCGGGACTTTGGCCCTTTGCCGAGGGCGCGGTTATACGGCCTACCGGAACCAACTCGTTGTTCCTCTCGCAAAAAGCCTATTTACCGATAGGTTCGCTGCGGGAGGCGATGTATTATCCGATGGCTGCCGAGGAAAACGACCGCGCCGACGAAATATTGAGGCAATGTCAGCTGGGTCACCTGGCAGGACGGCTTGACGAAGAGGCCAACTGGTCACAGCGGTTGTCGCCGGGAGAACAGCAGCGGCTGGCATTCGGCCGGACGTTGCTCAACAAACCCATTGCCGTATTTCTCGACGAGGCGACGGCGGCGATGGACGAGGGACTTGAAGAGGCGATGTACCGCCTTCTTCGCAGTCAATTGCCAGAGACCGTTGTCGTCAGCGTGGGCCACCGCAGCACGTTGAAGCCGTTGCATCGGTTTGAATTGTTTTTATCTGGCCAGGGAAAATGGCAATTGAAGACGTTGTGATCAAGACACGGCCGATAACCGTATCCATCGCGAAACCAGCCGGGCAACAAGGCGAAGGCGGACTGAAAAAGAGAGCGAGCACGGAAATGGCAGGGGACCTTTGGAGTTCAAACTTTTTCCAGGAAAAAATGAGCAATGACCTTACCGGAACTACTGCAACTTTCTAGCAGCTACTGGAGTACCTGCACCGTCCACGCCGGCGTCAAGCTGGACGTATTCACCCACCTTGCCGAGAAGCCACGGACAGCAGCGGAATTGGCGCAGATCATGAGCGCAGACAACCGAGGTCTGGAAATGCTTCTCAATGCGCTGACCGCCATGGAGCTTTTGCAAAAAGAAGGAGACTGTTTTTCAGTCACCAGCTTCAGCGCCGAACATCTCTCCCAAAAATCTCCCGCTTACATGGGGCATATCATCATGCACCATCACTATCTGATGGAAGGATGGAGCAAACTGGACGAGGCCGTGACCTCCGGCACCCCTGTGCGTCCTCGTTCATCCCACGATACCAAGGGCGCGGAACGGGAAAGTTTCCTGATGGGCATGTTCAATCTGGCCTCTTTGCTCGCGCCACAGATTGCAGCGAAAATTGATCTCCGCGGTCGTCGCCGACTGCTCGACCTGGGGGGTGGGCCGGGCACCTATGCTATTTATTTCTGCCAAGAGAACCCCCTGCTCACCGCTGTTCTCTATGACCTGCCGACAACCCGTCCTTTTGCCGAGCGGACCGTGGAACGCTTCGCTCTTTCCGACCGCATTGCCTTTATCGAGGGCGACATCATAAGAGATCCTCTCGGCACCGGCTTTGACGTGGTGTGGATATCCCACCTGCTCCATGGTGAAGGCCCGGAAACATGCGCCACTATCGTCGCCAAGGCGGTCGCTGCCCTCAACGAAGGCGGTTTGCTCCTTATTCAGGAATTCATTCTCGAGGACAGTCGAACCGCGCCGCTCCACCCTGCCCTCTTCTCGCTCAACATGTTGATCGGCACGCCATCCGGCAAGGCCTACTCGCAGGGGGAATTAGACGACATGCTGACCAAGGCCGGACTACGGGAGGTAAAGCGATTATCGGTCAAACTTCCCAACGGTGCCGGCATCATGGCAGGGGTACGGTAACCACGGGTTCACCAACGGGTCCGCGCCCGCGTGCAAGCGGTTTCTCTTACAGCTTGCACTTCATCCGCCGATACTGCACTGCCTCGACAACAGGAGACCGGCCGGTGACTCGGGCCCGGCAAGGTCGGCAATGGTGAAAGCGATTTTGAGGAGGCGGTGGAGGCCGGGCCGAGAGCCCGAGGCAGGTGATGGACTGGTTGAGCAGTTTAGTGAACACGCTCTCCCATAAACCCGCAGAGACAAAGATGCTGCCCTCTTCCAGGGTCAGATCGGGCACAATCGTGAAAACCGGTAAAACTGACGTGATTTTAATATTTACTGTATAATATCAGTATATTACAAGCAATACACATCGCCTGTTAATTCAGGCGGATCGGATAATGCATTTAGACCGGCAATCTCTTTTCCAGCACATTTCTAAGCAGCGTTGCGATCACTTTCTTGGTTAAGGGTTTCATTGCGAACTCCCTTATCCCCACGGCTTTCGCCTGTTCTTCATTTACAAGGGTGCTGTAACCGGTACAAAGAATAATGGGAATATCCGAACGAACCTCCAGCATCCGTTTGGAGAGTTCAATTCCAGTCATTCCTGGCATTGTCTGGTCAGTAATCACCGCATCAAAAAGGTCGGACTGATCATTGAAGGCGGCTAAGGCCTCAAGGCTACTTGTATAAACCGTCACTCCGTACCCTAAGCTTTCGAGTATTGTTTTGCCCATCTCAACAAGCATCTCCTCGTCATCAACCAAAAGGATGCGCTCGTTGCCAACTGGAGCCACATCGACCGACAGAACAGCGGGTGCCATTTCCTGATCGGTGGCCGGAAAGTACACATGGAAAACGGTACCTTTTCCGATATTATTTTCATAGGTAATGCACCCACCGTAACCGGTAACAATGCCATGCACTATGGCAAGCCCCATTCCATTGCCTTTGCCAACCTTCTTAGTGGTGAAATAAGGGTCAAAAATTCTGTCCGCCAGAGCAGACTCAATACCTGTACCCGTGTCGCTGACCGAGAGAACAACAAAATTACCTGGGTGCACTTCCGAATGCCGCAGCAGATCTGCTGGAAAGAGTTCGCAGTCCTTAAGGGAGACCTCGAGGGTACCACCAGTCAGTTCCATGGCATGGGAAGCATTGGTACAGAGGTTTATCAAGATTTGGTGAATCTGGGTTGGATTGGCGTTAATGGGCCGGGTAGCGGTATCGATCAGCTGTTTGATCGCAATGGTGGACGGCAATGATGGGCGAAGGAGATTGATGGCTTCTTTGACTATGTGAGCAAGATTCAGGGGGACTCTTTCAATATCAGCTTGACGGCTAAAGGCAAGAATCTGTTTGACCAGCGTCGCTGCCCTTTGGCCGGCCTCTAATACCTTATCAAGACTCTTGACCGCAAAAGATCCCGGCGGGCTGGCATCTCTGGCTATTTCGGTGAAGCCGAGAATCGCACTCAGGATATTATTGAAGTCATGGGCAATGCCACCTGCCAGGGTACCGATAGCCTCCATCTTCTGCGCCTGTAGTAAATGATTTTTAAGCTTTTCTTTTTCATTCTCAATCTGTTTTTGTTCTGTAATGTCGCGGATTGATTCGATCGCGCCCGCTCGATTTCCATGAACGTCATAAAGAGAAGCTGCTGTTGCCCAAAAATGTGCCCCCTCACCATTGTTCAAGACAGGAGCAAAAGCTTCAGCATATAAGGTGCCTCCTTTTCTTTTGATATACTGATATTTCCTGGCAACCTCTTCATCCTGAATTTCAAGTAAATCTAAAAGTTGCTTTCGCTTTACACCATAAAAAGGAACTGTATAGGCATAATCGCCTTGTCCAATTATAGTGTCTTTATGGATACCAGTCATCTCTTCCATTGCTCTGTTCCAAAAAATGACCTTTTGGTCATTGTCGATAACAAAAGTTGCGTCAGGCAGGAAGTCTATAATATTTGCAAGCTGCTGTCTGGATTGTTGCAAGGAATCATTTAACTGGACGAGTTCAGTATTAACATATTTACGTTCCTTGGTCTCTTCTTGCAGCGCAGATTCAGAAAACCTTAATTTCCGATTTATCTGATGAGAGAAAATCAGCAAACCTATCATCATTGTCATCACCAAGATGATGACAATGCATTGCCAACGATAGGCTGTAAGCAGCTGGGCGAGTGTTATTTTCCCATAATCTTTATAGATGCCCACCTTGAGTTCTTTCATGCATTCTTCAACTGTTCCATAATCATGAGGAACGGTCCATCCCACGATTTGAGCAGCCAGGGCAGCTGAATTTTGCGTTGGCATACTGAGCAGCGCAACCGCCACTTTTTCAGCGAGTTCAGCCGATGTGTGTTTGAGTTTTGCAAACGGCCATTCGGGGTAAAGACGGGTACTGCGAAGATAAGGATACTCTTCGTCAACCTGTTTATTGATAATCTTGAAGGCATCTTGAGAAATTTTACCTTCTTTGATCATTTTCTCCATAATAGGGGTCGCAATGGTACCAGCATCAACTTTCCCATCGCGGACAGCATAAACAACATTATCATGAGTCCCTTCAAAGAGCAGTTGGGCGAAATCTTTTTGCGGGTCGATTCCTTGTTGCAGCAACTCTCTCCATGCTGCTATCCATCCACCAAAAGAGGTCGGATCTACAGCCATAAAGGATTTACCTTTGAGATCCCTAATGGAAGCAATATCGTCCCGGTCTGTTCTACAAAAGATGACCCCTCCCATAAGGGTAAAATATCCATCGGGAGCAGCACGCTTGATCGTGGTCATCCTACTGACACCGAACAAATTTTGCAGCTCAACGTAACCGACTGGATTAACAACGATAAAATCTACTAATTCGTTTTTAACAGCGGAAGTGACTTCTTCGAAGGTGAGCGGGGTAATCTTAAAAGAAGTCCCGGGAATCTGCGTCTCAAGATATCGCGCCGTAGGAGACCATTCGCGAAGACATTCGTCTCCACCTCTTCTTGCCAGTACACCAATATTGAAAGTTTGTGTTTGAGACCAGGCAGATAAATCACTGCTGCTGACCACACCTAAAACAACAGCAAGAATAATGAAAAAAAAGTGAAAATTATACAATTTGCTCATCTATGAACATCTCTGAACGCATGTGAAAATTATAAGTTGGGACGAATACTGTTCTTCACCATGGCACAGGGAATTGGACCTGTAAATATTTTTGTGGGAATTGTCTTTCGGTCTCTTGGATGTGGCGCGGGGTGGGATGTCTTGCCACGAGGTACTTAAAAAATCATAATTCGCGGATATTCTTCCCTCATTTTTTCCCAGAATCCACCACTCCAATCCATGACCACTACCAGTGACCAGTCTTCCGGGGTAGCCTCCGCAACGGCGGCCACAATCTTTCTCCCATTCCCTTTCTTGAATGATACGATGGAGAAAAACTGGACGGTTTTAAAGGCAGGATCAGTGAGTAATTCTACACCGACAAGGTCAGTTCTGCTGGTTTCAACGAGGGGTTCTTTTTTCCCGTTATCGCTCAACAGATTGGAGGCACAGAGCCTGTCGTTATAGATTTTAATAAATCGTAGAATGCCGACCCCGGAGAGGCTTTCGGCAAGTGCAAGAAAAACCGGGTGAATCTTCTTGACGTTGGTGGCTTTAAATACTCTGTCGCCGTCTATGATGGGTTTCGATGAACCGCTATGAGGAAATTTGGCCATTATCATGGAGAGCAAAACCCGTTAAATGCTGACCGAGGGGGATCCATTGGAGATAACAAAATGATATTATTCATAAAGAGTACCTTCTTAACATATTTTTACAGGTTGGGTCATTCCGGGCCATTTTCCAACTGACAGCTTGACACATTGCCCTGGCACTTCAGTCTATCAGTGCTACCTGCACAGAATTTTATATTGCTCAAGCTAAGCTCGCCTGAGGGGTGAGTACAATAAGGAATATAAACAAAACCGCTTGTTGTTTGCCGCCAGGTTGAGGTCACTTCTCTTGATTGAGGTCGATGGAGTTGCTCAATTTGATAAAAAATACAATATGCCATTAAGTTATCCTGTTAATTTCTTTCGGTTTACATCCTTTACAAATTTTTACTTACTCGGTACAGACGAGCCCGAACTCTTTCTCTCAAGGCGAGGAATAATTGGGTGCGTCCGTTTATCCCTTGTATCTTGATGCCAGTCGAACCGCTCCGCTCCCCCCTGACCTCTTCTCGCTCAACATGTTGATGGCACGCCATCCGGCCAGACCTGCTCGCAGCGGAATTACACGACATGCTGACCAAGGCCGGACGGAGGTGAAGCGGTTCAAGCAAACTTCCAACGGTGCCGTCATCAGGGCAGGGGCACAGTAACCGCAGGTTGACAAACAAAATCAGCGGGTTCCCTTACAGATCGTACTGCATCCGCCGATACTGCACTGCCTCGGCAACATGGGACACGACCGGTGACTCGGCCCCGGCAAGGTCGGCGATGGTGAGAGCAATTTTGAGGATGCGATGGTAGGCCCGGGCCGAGAGTCCGAGGCGGGTGATGGACTGGTTGAGCAGTTCGGCGGACGCGGCATCCAGACGGCAGTATTTTTTAACATCCTTGGCGCTCATCTGGGCATTGCAGTAGATTCTGGAAGCGCCGGCAAATCGCCTTTGCTGCCGCATTCTCGCCTGGTTGACCCGGGCACGGATGGCGGCGGAGGATTCGCCGACTGGCTGACCCATCAGTTCCTTAACCTGGACCGCAGGCACATCGATGTGCATGTCGATCCGGTCCAAGAGTGGCCCGGAGAGACGGCTGCGGTAGCGCTGCACCTGAAGGGGACTGCAGGTGCAGGGGCGGACACGATCACCCAGAAATCCGCAGGGACAAGGATTCATGGCTGCCACCAGCATGAAGCGGGCGGGAAAATTGAGGCTGGTGGCCGCTCGGGCGATGGTCACAGTGCCATCCTCAAGGGGCTGACGCAGCACCTCGAGCACATGTTTTTTGAACTCCGGCAGCTCGTCAAGAAAGAGCACCCCGTTATGGGCCAGCGAGACCTCGCCCGGCCGTGGCATCTGACCGCCGCCGATGAGCCCGGCATCGGAAACCGTGTGATGGGGGGAACGGAAGGGGCGAGTCACCAGCAGCGGCGTCGTTGCAGGCAGCATGCCCGCCGTAGAAAAAATTTTCGTGGTTTCAATCGCCTCTTCCAGGGTCAGATCAGGGAATATGGTTGGAAGACGCCGGGCCATCATGGTTTTGCCGGTTCCTGGCACGCCGCAGAGCAACAGATTATGGCCGCCGCTCGCAGCGATCTCCATGGCCCGTTTGGCATACTCCTGCCCTTTGACATCGGCGAAATCGACTGCATACTGATCGTGCCTTGCAAAGAGGTCGGCGGGATCGATGGAAATTGGTGTCAGCGTTGTCACCCCGGCGAGAAACTCCACGGCCTGGGCAAGGCGCTCAATGCCGTAGATTTCCAGGCCCTGGACAATGGCGGCCTCAGCGGCATTGGCCGCCGAGACCAGAAATCGGCGAACACCTTCCTGGCGGGCGGCCAGGGCCATGGGCAGCACCCCCGGCACCGGCCTGACCGAGCCATCGAGCGAGAGCTCGCCGGCAATGGCGGTCTCTTCGAGCAAGGCGCTCTTGAGAATGCCGGCCGCCGCCAGAATCCCTAAGGCAATGGGCAGATCGTATCCCGTGCCCTCTTTCTTCACCGCGGCTGGAGCCAGGTTCACGGTTATCAACCTATCCTAAAAACGATATTTTCATTCCGATCCACGTCGTGGTAAAAGTCTTTGCAAAACAAAAGGTTAAGCAAAAACAAAATCAATTTACCTCGCCTTGCCAACCTACCTCCCCCATATTACCTGCCCTGATCCAGGATCATACCCTTTAACAGGGTGAACTTAGGGCAAGTTCTAACCTATCGGTTGGTTAATTTTCCGTGACCAACAATGGGCATGAATACATTGGCCTTCCATTCATACCACAGATTCAGCCGCACTGCTTCAGTGCATCCTGTGCGGGAGTGAGTTTTCAACCGCCCGTCTTACAAATTCATACTGCTGCATCATCTTCAGTAAATCTATCGCTGTCATCCCAGTATTCCGATAGTACCAGTTGCGAGCACGTTCAGTAGGTATGTTAAGATCTCTAGCCGCTTTTTTTGTCGTAATCCTCTGTCTTCGCATCATGTCCACGATATTCTTCGTTAATTGCCAATTGTCAAACCCATTTTTGTGGCAAATCTGCCACAAATTTTCACTGGACATACAGTTCCCCTTGGTTGAAAGTATAGACCTAAAGTATTTCCAGGAATAATAGGGAGATATCCAGCAGATGCGACAAACGGGAAGGGTGTATACAACAGAGGAAATTAATCAACTGCATCTTAAAGGTGCTATGTATATCCGCATGTCCACAGAGTTGCAGGTGGAGTCGCCAGAGAATCAAGAACGCCAAATACGAGCTTATGCTGCTAAATACGGTATCGAAATAGTCAAAGCATATGCGGATCTTGGCGTTAGCGGCATGACCGCTGAGAAGCGGGAGCAATTTCAAGCGTTGCTTGATGACGTGGAACAAGGCCGCAATGCATATAACATTGTCTTGTATCTTGAGGAAAGCCGTTGGGGGCGTTTTTGCTAGTTAAGGCTGATTATATAAAGCATGTCTTGATGTTTTCAACGGCTGCTCTCAACCAACTGTTGAAAGACATCCACTTTTCCAATCAAT
>Ga0364909_10236_pt1 | contig 17429 bp, 11 predicted proteins | sample SorcelJu500001C3_3_FD_206966 | JGI IMG/M metagenome (GOLD analysis project Ga0364909, IMG submission 206966) | Enriched cells from Trout Bog Lake Hypolimnion, Wisconsin, USA - BchlTB.June25.5000.01.C3 | ecosystem: Environmental > Aquatic > Freshwater > Lake > Hypolimnion/Profundal zone | place... | reverse complement strand
GCCGTAACCAGTTGCGATAGCACGATAACTTCTATGCGAAGAGGAAGAGTGGCAAGGAAGTCAGTAATTCATTGATTTTGCTTATTGACGTAATCCTTTTGGGCTCCGCGGCATACAAAAATCCACACCCGATTTCCGTCAACCTTAGCCGGGGTTGGTCCTTTCCCTTACGCCACGAACAATTCCAGAAAACAGGCTCGAATCGTACCGAAACCCGATATTTTTTTTGCATCTACTCTATCAAGGTTGAGTGGTCAAGTAATCCTTACGTATCGTAGCGGTATTTAATTAAATTACTTCAAGGTGTTGGCCAACCATTCAGCATGCAATTGCGAAAGGTCTTTAAACTCCACGCCGACACCTGGAATCTGCCGTCCCTCCCCCCATTTCACAACAGTTCGTATCTGGGCAAGTATCAGCTTGGAATCGTTTATTTCTCTGAATCGAAGCCAGATATCGTTTCCCACTTTCCAGCGATGGGTTGAAACGATAAAGCAACCCCCCGAAGAAATGTTTTTAGTTACTGAGCGCTCTGGACGTTTATCGTCTTTCCCTTTTTGCATGCTCAAGTGGAGGTGTAATTCTTTTCTCGTCTCTTCCCTGATTTTCTGAGGGATAGCATCCCTGCATTGAGTATTGATAAAACCGAGCAAAGATGTGCATGTCTTTTTGTTAAAATAACAACACCTTATCTTTCCAGTGGTATCATCTGCTATCAAGTGTGAAACCGGGAACTTTTCCACCAGACGATAGACGTAAGATTTATTCTCTCTGATAGCCTTTAATTTTGTTGGCATGTCAAGGAAGAGTCCGTGGTAGGTCTGGCTACAGATTTCCTCACTCAAGTCACTGAATGAAGATGTCACGAAAACTTGAACTCCACAGTCAGCAAGTGCATCAATGTATCTCTGTTTAGCACAGCCTTCTTGAACAAAAAGCAATATTCTAGTTTTCATGCTGTCACGTTCGGTTCATATAAATTCTTGTTTGAATATGACAGAATTTATCTCACGATGATGTAATTTTACTATCGATATTGAGTGTAGTCACTCTGCCATCTGTATTCATAAAACGTCCGAATTCTGCATCTGATTTTAAAATATGTGTTTGTAACCAATCATTGAGATTGGCTAGAACCTCTATCGCCTGATGTCGGTTTGTGCATAAAGAATTTTTATCCATTTCAACTATCTTTTGTGAAAACACAGCATGCTTTTTTTTGTGTATATCAAGGTCAGGGAACCTGTTTTCCTGCATCCAGTGTTCTTCTGATGCAAAATGATAAATGGTGTAATCAATAAGTTGATCAAAAAGAAGGGCCATATCCTGTTGCGAGTAAGTATTACTGATGAGCGCATCATAAAGTTTGGTAAACAAAGAAAAGAGATATTGGTGATGCTGGTCAATTCGCGGGATACCGACTGAAAAACAGTCATCCCAAGCCAAATATGGCATATTTCCCCTTGAATTTCAGTGAGTTCATTTGTTGAGTTGCAAGTATAAAGTCCTCCTTCTTGACCATTTCGCACGAGAATGAGGATTGGTGAATGCTGATTAACTCTTCAGATTGCATGCACGATATTTACCAGAATACCGAAAAACAGAGAGCATTCACCTTTTCACTGAATTCTATCCATTATCAGCCAAATACACTCCGTGTAAACCGGATCTGTGGGGGCGGTATTTTATTGAGCTAAATGTGTTTGTCTTATTTTCAAGACAATGGATTCTATTTTTGTAGACGAGGAAGATACTTTTTTTAGCATTTTGAAGAGAGCTAAATCTGCGGCAAAAGGAGATTATATCTCAAAAGACCCAGTTAGTTCCATTGCTTAATATATTTGAGTCCATTCTGCGAAATAACTTATCAGGAGCTCTGTCTAGTTTTGTGTAAAAAATCTACATGTCAAGTCAACTCGTTATTATCAACCTGCAGTTAATATCATGGAATAAATCATAAAAATGAAATCACAACAGGCTTTGAATGTGGCCTTAAAATTGCTTGCTTCAACCCGCTTGACTGTTTTTCTAAGTTGCCCGAATCTAGTTGTTATTTAACGATTGGTTAATTCAGCTCATGTTACAATCAAAATCAATATCACTCACTATTACATAAATAAGCGGAGGGGAAGTTGATAGCGATTCTCATATATTGTTGCGCTATTATCTTCATCATCGACGAAAAGGTCATAGGCTAATGCACACGCACGACTCATCTCCTCTCATGGTCAAATTCAATTCATGAATAACCGTCAGCTCCGGCCAATAAAGAAATGGCTCAATTTCCGAATGACTGCGGCAATCACGGCAGTCTTTATCGCTGGAGTACTGTTTACTTGGTGGACAGCGATGCGAACGGACCAGCAGATGCGTACGGACCAAATTCAGCAAACGAAGTTGGTGGCTAACGCTGTGAATATCGAGAGAGTGCTAGCGCTTTCGAGCACGGAATCGGATCTCGGTAACCCCAACTACTTACGACTCAAAGAACAACTGGATTCCGTACGCTCTGCTAACCCCAACTGCCGTTCCATCTACCTCCTGGGACGCAAGCCAAATGGTGAGGTTTTTTACTTCGTCGATGACCTGTTGGTTAGACATCAAGATGGAGCCTCGCCTGGTCTATCTTTTGTCCATGTCACCGATGAGTTAAGCCAAGTTTTCGAGACAGGAAAAGCAGCAATAACTGGTCCTGCTGCTAGTGCAAAAGGAACGGTCGCAAGTAGCCTCGTGCCACTCGTGAACCCTTCAACGGGTATGGTTTTAGCCGTCCTCGGAATGGATATTGAGGCGGGCACCTGGAGATGGGAGATCGCCGCAAGCGCAGCGCAGCCCCTGGGGCTGATGCTGCTGCTACTAATAGGCATGGTTGCGACTCTGGCCGGAACTCACCGTTTTACTGCCTCACCCAAGCCAGTTCTGCGGAGCCTCTTTGTACCTCTGGTGGTTATGACGGTGCTACTGATGGTTGGCGGGGCAACTCTTCTATGGCTACAACATCAGGAAAGTATTCTCCAGAATGTTACAAATCTCATCTCTAATGTCCACCGTGACTTACACATAGCTCTCGACCAGCAAAAATATGGCCTTATTGCAACAACGCAGCCTATTGCCAGCGACCCTTCCGTGCAGCAAGACTTGCGTCGTGGTGACGTCGCTCACCTTCTAACTGCCTGGCAACCAGTATTTGAGAGGTTGCATCAGCAGGACAACCTCACACACCTTTATTTTTTTGATGTAAACCGAGTTTGCCTGCTAAGGATTCACCATCCAGAAAAACGCGGTGATCTTATTAATCGTTTCACGGCCCTTGAAGCTGAACGGACTGGCAAGGTCGCCTCTGGCATTGAATTGGGGCCGCAAGGCACTTTTACTCTGCGGATTGTGCAACCCGTTTTTGATGGAGGCACGCTTGTCGGTTATGTCGAGTTGGGTAAAGAAATCGACGACGCGCTGCAAGCCGTACGAGATCGCGCTCATCTGGAACTGGCGGTGACTATCCGAAAAGAATACCTAGACCGACAGGCTTGGGAAGACGGCATGCGCCGATCTGGGAAGGAAGCTGTCTGGGATAGCCTTCCGCGGAGCGTTGTTATGTATGCTTCCACGGATAACCCACCCAAAGCTTTTGTGTTGCAAGAGGGGGACGCCCAGTCAAAAGGCTATATTCGCAGTGAAGCGGATCATGAGATTGCCTTGAACGGAAAGGATTGGCTGATATCCTCAACACCCCTCCAGGATGTTTCAGGCAAAGAAGTGAGTGACTTGTTGATTATGAGTGACATCACTGCCGAAAAAGCAGCTTTCGCTCGCTTGCTCACCTTGGGTGCAACTGCTTGTGCTGTACTGTTAGCGGTAATCCTGGGCTTTATCTATGTGTTACTTCGTCGTACTGATGCGGGCATCCTCTCTCAACAAATAGAACTGCAAGAAAGCGAGGAGAAGCACCGGTTACTCATTGAGCATGCCGTTTCGGCAGTAGCGGTACATGAGATTGTGTTGGATGAGACGGAGCAGCCAGTAGACTATATTTTTCTGAGTGCAAATCCAGCCTTCGAGATTCATACCGGGTTGCGCGTGGCTGACATCCTTGGTCGTTGCGTTACCGAAGTTTTACCAGGCATCGAAAAAACACCTTTGGTCGAAATTTATGGCAAGGTCGTGTTGACAGGAAAGCCCTTAAGCTTCGAACAATATTTTGAACCGTTAGACAGGCACTTCTATATCAATGCCTACCGATTAGGTGAAGGAAGATTTGCCACCGTTTTCACCGACATCACTAAACGAAAGAAAGCTGAAGAGGCGGTGCAATTAAGTGAGAAGTATCTCCGCAGTGTTTTTCGTGCTGCACCCATTGGCATTGGAGTCGTAAGCAATCGAGTTATTCGTTCTGCTAATGAGCGGTTGTGTACTATGACGGGCTACTCAAGCGAGGAACTGATTGGTAAGAGCAGCAAAATTCTCTATCCCTCCCATGAGGAGTATAAATCAGTTGGAATGGAAACGTTTCGACAAATAAGTGAGAACGGAATCGGTATCGTTGAAACATGCTGGCAACGAAAAGATGGCCAAATAATAAATGTCCTTATGAGCTCATCCCATATCGACCATCATGATATTATTTCCGGAGTAACATTTGTAGGTATTGATATTACCGAACGCAAGCTGGCTGAGGCGAAGCTCTTGGAGGCCAACCAGCAACTTGAAGAAGCCACCCTGCGAGCCAACGAAATGGCGACACAAGCCGAAATGGCAAGTATCGCCAAGAGCGAATTTCTCGCTAATATGAGCCATGAGATTCGCACCCCTATGAATGGGGTCATTGGCATGACTGGTTTGCTACTGGATACAGAGTTAAATGAAGAGCAACAGCGCTACGCTGAAATTGTTCGTGCCTCCAGCGAAGCCCTGCTAGGCCTTATTAACGACATTCTAGATTTTTCCAAGATCGAAGCCGGCAAACTCGAGCTTGAGTTGTTGGATTTTGACCTCTCAAGCCTACTCGATGACTTTGCCGCCACGCTGGCGGTACGCGCTCACGAAAAGGGTCTCGAGTTTCTTTGTGCTGCAGATCCGGCGGTTCCTGAATTGCTGCGTGGCGACCCTGGTCGTTTACGTCAAATCCTCACCAATCTAACCGCCAACGCCGTCAAATTCGTTCACGATGGTGAAGTGGGGGTTCGGGTTTCACTCGTTGAAGAAGATGAAAACGATGTTCTGCTACGCTTTTCGGTGCGTGACACTGGTATTGGCATTCCGGAAGACAAACTCGGACTGCTCTTCGATAAATTCACCCAGGTGGATGCTTCAACCACACGTCAATATGGTGGCACGGGGCTAGGTTTGGCTATTTCGAAACAACTGGCTGAGTTGATGGGCGGTGAGATAGGAGTAGAGAGCAAGGAGAGCAAAGGATCGGAGTTTTGGTTCACTGTTCACTTGGGCAAACAAGCAAAGGGCGTGCAAGCAAAAAGTCTTCCTCCTGCCGACCTGCAGGATATCCGCGTTTTGATCGTGGATGATAACGCCACCAATCGAGATATTCAAACTCCGCGCCTGGAGTCCTGGGGCATGCGTCCTTCGGAAGCAATCGATGGCGCCGATGCGCTGCATGCCCTCCATCAAGCAGCTGCCGAAAATGACCCCTTTCGCATCGCCGTGATCGACATGCAAATGCCAGGCATGGATGGCGAGACCTTGGGGCGTGCCATCAAAGCGGACCCCCTTTTAGCCAACACTCGGATGGTAATGCTGACTTCCCTGGGTATCCGAGGTGATGCCCGACGTTTCGAAGAGATCGGATTTTCGGCCTATGCAACCAAACCTATACGACACCAAGAGCTCAAGGTGGTTTTATCCCTAGCTCTGGCAGAATCGGTCGGGATAACGCCGCGCCCCATCGCTACACGCTATTCGGCTCGTGAGATACTGAGCCAGATAGCTGGTCGTAAGGCGCGCCTTTTGCTCGCCGATGATAATATCACCAATCAGCAGGTCGCTCTCGGTATTCTTAAAAAACTCGGTATGAGTGCTGACGCCGTGGCTAACGGAGCAGAGGTGATCAAAGCACTTGAGACCGTTCCCTACGATCTGGTGTTAATGGACGTATTAATGCCGGTTATGGATGGACTTGAGGCGACCCGCACAATCCGGAATCCTCTATCCAAAGTTCTTAATCACCAAATCCCAATCGTTGCCATGACAGCCAATGCTATGCAGGGCGACCGCGATAAATGTCTGAAAGTTGGCATGAATGACTATGTCTCCAAACCTGTGTCACCGCAGTCTTTGGCAGAGGCTCTGGAGAAATGGCTGCCGAAAGAGACATCGACCACGACAATAAATACGCGAGAGGAGGATGCTCAGTTTCCTGACAAAGAATTGGAGGTCCCGGTATTTGACAAGAAAGGCATGATGACTCGCCTTATGGATGATTCGGACCTTGCGCGTCTGGTCGCTGAGGGTTTTTTATCGGACATCCCGCAACAGATTTATTCACTTCGGCGCTGTCTAGAAGCCAAGGACGTATCGGGCGCTGAGCGTCAGGCTCACACGATCAAAGGGGCATCAGCCAATGTCTCTGGCGAGGTGCTACGTGCGGTCGCCTGCGAAGTTGAAAAAGCTGCCAATGTCGGCAACCTCGATGCAGCTATAGCACGGATGACTGAACTAGAAACCGCGTTCGATCAATTGAAACAAGAAATGGTCGTGACTTTTTCATTATAATTACAAAAGGAAAATTACGTGAAAACACTGATAGTCGAAGATGATTTTACCAGCCGCCTGCTTTTACAAGAACTGCTGAAGGACTATGGCCCCTCACACGTTGCCGTCAACGGCAAGGAGGCTATCAAGGCCACAAGCGCAGCCATGGCGGCAGGAGAATCATACGACCTGATTTGTCTGGACATCATGATGCCCGAGATGAATGGTTTGGAAGCCCTCCGGCAAATTCGCAAGCATGAAGAAGCTCAAGGAATCTTGCCTGCAAAGGGCTCTAAAATCATAATGACCACAGCGTTGGATGACGTGAAAAACGTGAATGCCGCATACTATGACTTGTGCGATGCGTATCTGACTAAACCTATTCAAAAAGCAAAACTAATAGACGAACTGCACACGCTCAAATTAACCTCATAAAAGGGTGCTCTCATGCGCGTTTTGATTGCTGAAGACGATTTGACCTCTCGCATCGCACTGGCAGGTGTGTTGAGAAAGAATGGATATGAGGTAGTGGAGACGGTGAATGGTTCTGAAGCGTGGAAGGCACTACAGCAGCCAGATGCTCCCCGTCTAGTGATTCTCGATTGGGAAATGCCGGAAATAGACGGGCTGGAGGTCCTTCGTCGGATACGCTCCCTGCATCCCGACCAGCCATTCTACATCATCTTATTGACCTCCAAGGAAGACAAAGCTGATGTTATCATTGGCCTGGATGCTGGAGCCAACGACTACCTCGTTAAACCTTTCAACGCTGGAGAGCTTCGCGCCCGCGTCGAGGTTGGTCGTCGTATGGTCGAGATGCAGGATGCCCTTATCGACACCAATAATAAATTAGCTTACCTCGCTACCCACGACCCATTGACCGGTATGCTGAACCGCCGGGCTATACTGGACCACTTGCACAAGGAACTTGCGCGGGTAGGACGCCAAAACACCGCACTTGCTGTTGGCATGTGCGATATAGATCATTTCAAGCACATCAATGACACTTACGGCCATCAGACTGGGGACGAAATCCTTTGCGGACTCGCTCAGATTTTCAAAGCGGAAATCAGGGAGTACGATTCCGCAGGACGTATTGGCGGGGAGGAATTTTTACTCATAACCCCAGTGCCGACCGGAACTGATTGTATGCCGCTATTTGAAAGGCTATGCCAGCAAGTTGCGGGAAACCAGATTGTGACGAAATCAGGAGAGTTATCAATCTCGTTGAGCATCGGAGTAGCTTGTACGGTTTCCGGAGGGACCGTAGACGAACTATTAGAAGCAGCTGACAAGGCTCTATACCAAGCTAAGAGTGAAGGTCGAAATCGTGTAGCCCAACACGGAGAGTTTTTACCCGAGGGAGTTCTTCAGTGCGTATCCTAATAGCCGAAGACGATTTCTCCTCCCGGATCGCACTTGCGGGTGTGCTAAAAAAAAGCGGCTATGAAGTAATGGAGGTCGTTAACGGTGCAGCCGCCTGGGATGCACTGCAACAGCCCGAAGCGCCTCGTTTGGTGATTCTCGACTGGATGATGCCAGAGATGGACGGACTAGAAGTGCTCCGCCGGGTTCGCGCTCTAAATACCGACCGACTGTCTTACATTATTCTCCTCACTGCTAAAGATGAGAAGGCCGACCTCGTCACCGGCCTGGATGCTGGAGCTAATGATTACCTCGTCAAGCCGTTCAATGTGGGTGAGCTTTGTGCGCGCGTTGAAGTCGGCCGTCGCTTGATTGAAATGCAGGACTCTCTGGCTGCTAAAATCGAGGATCTGTTCAAAAGCGAGGAAAAGCACCGCGTTCTTCTTGAAAAATCATCTGACTCCATTTTTTCTTGCACACCGACAGGTCAATGCGAATATGTCAATCCGGCATTCGCTCAAGTAATTGGTAAATCTTCTGAGGATATCATCGGCAAAAGTATCTGGGATGTTTTTTCAAAAGATGAGGCCAGTAAGTATTTCACTTCCATAGGTCACGTTTTCAATACAGGGGAAGAAAGAGTCTTCGAAGTATGCCTCCAGTCAACAGATGGCGAGAGGCACTTCCTGAGCACGGTTACCGCCATCATAGACGTTACAGGGAAGGTGGGATCTGTGCTCTGCTCATCCAAAGACATCACAGAACGCAAACGCAAGGAAGCCTATCAAGAAATGGGTCGTGAAGTTCTGCAGGTACTCAACGATACTGGAAGCATCGAGGATTCCATCCAGCGTGTCCTTAATATTTTGAAGATGCGGACCGGGTTAGATGCTGTTGGCATTCGCCTGCAAGACGGAAATGACTTTCCCTATTTTGTCCAAAAAGGGTTTTCCCAAGATTTCTACCTACATGAAGATTCCCTGCTTGAACGTGCTGCAGATGGCGGAGTGTGCCGTGATCAAAACGGCAACGTCAGGCTTGAATGCACTTGCGGATTAGTCATTTCCGGTAAGACCGATTCCATCAATCCCTTCTTCACACTAGGGGGAAGCTTCTGGACAAACAATTCATTCCCAATTCTCTACATCCCACCCAGCGAGGATCTTCGAATTCATCCACGAAATCGATGCATTCGTTATGGCTATGCGTCTTTTGCGCTAATACCTATTCGGAAAAAAGAAAGAATTGTTGGCTTGCTCCAATTCAACGACAAGCGCCAAGGGTGTTTCACTCTTGACGTTATCGAAATTCTGGAAGGAATTGCCTCTCACCTCGGCTCAGCATTAATGCGGAAGCAGTCCGAATATGCGTTGCAGGCGGAGAGAAAACGATTGGAGGATATCATAGGCTTTCTGCCAGATGCCACCCTCGCTGTTGACAAAGAAGGGCGGATCATTATCTGGAACCAAGCTATGGAGAGTATGACCGGATTGCCCGCCGGAGAGATGATTAACAAGGGCAACTATGCCTATGCGATTCCGTTTTATGGAGAAGCACGGCGGCAGTTGATTGATTTAATCTTTGAGGACAATGAGGAAATTGAAAGTCGGTATCCCTACATTAACCGTGAAGGAGACACTCTCACAGCAGAAGTTTATTGTAAAAAACTTTATAATAATGAAGGTGCATGGGTTTTTGCCAAGGCTTCGCCCCTTCGCGATCAGTCTGGTAATATAATTGGCGCAATCGAAAGCATTCGAGACATTACTCTCAATAAACAGTCGGAGGAAAAGCTGCGGAAGAACGTTGCCTGGTTCAAAGCTCTCTTTAACGCAACCTCGGACTCAGTGATACTGGTCAACGCTAATGGCATGATTCTCGATTTGAATGAACAGGCAGGATATCGGCGCAACATAAATATAGAAACCATGCGGGGACAAAGCCTATTTGATTTTCTACCCTCAGAGGCTGCTTCTCGACGCCATAGGGCTATTGACCAGATTCTGCATGAAAGAAGATTGGTGCAGTACGATGAAACCCATAGCGATAGGCACTACCGGATTCGTCTCTTTCCCGTAATGGACGACCAGGGGAAAGTTATCCAGGTGGCCAGTTTTTCAAGGGATATCACCGAGAGCAGGCTAGTTGAGGAAGAAAAGAAGAAGTTGCAGGCGCAACTAACCCAGGCGCAAAAAATGGAAGCGATTGGCACTCTGGCTGGTGGGATCGCTCACGACTTCAATAATATCCTCGGCGCGATCCTTGGTTACGCTGAAATCGCAAGGGATGCCGGTCCCTCAAAACCGATTGTTATCAAAGGCCTCGACAAGGTAATTGAAGCAGGGGGCAGAGCAGCCGCTTTGGTTAAACAGATTCTTACTTTCAGCCGTCAGTCCGATAACGAACGTGTTCGTTTGGATCCTGCCTTCATTATCAAGGAAGCCATCAAGCTGTTACGATCCTCATTACCATCAACTATTGCGATCAAGTCACAAAAGGTTACTGCCACCAGACCTATTTTTGCAAACCCCATCCAGGTTCACCAGATTTTGATGAACCTCTGCACCAATTCCTTTCATGCCATGGAGCAGACCGGAGGAACCGTTGAGGTAGTGCTCAGAGACTGTGCAATCACCCTGGAAGAACTTCCAAACCAGCCGGAGATTCAACCTGGTAATTTCGTTGAACTGACAATCAGCGATTCAGGTTCAGGTATAGATCCAGAAATTCGTAAGAGGATTTTTGATCCTTATTTTACAACCAAGGAGCTTGGTAAAGGTACAGGATTAGGGCTTTCCATAGTCCATGGCATCGTCGCCAGCTATGGCGGATTTATCACTTGTGAAAGTGAACAAGGAGTAGGCACGAGCTTCCATGTTTTTTTCCCGGCCCTTAAGCAGGAGATTCTGCCCGAAATAAAGCCTGTCGAAAAAATTCCTCTTGGTAACGAACGGATTCTTCTCGTTGATGATGAGGAAATTTTGGCGGAGTTGGGCAAGACGATGCTTGAACGGTTAGGATATCAAGTAACTGTGCAGACAAGTAGCCTGGAGGCTTTGGCTATCTTTCAGAACCAGCCAGACCGTTTCGAAGCGATAATTACCGACCAGACCATGCCTAATCTGACAGGAAGTGATTTGGCACGGAAAATTTTACAAATACGTCCTGGCTTTCCAATCATTCTTTGTACCGGTTACAGCAGTCTTATTTCAGAAGAAAAAGCAAAATCACTTGGAATTAAAGGGTATGTTTTGAAGCCTGTAACCAAGCGAACAATTTCCAAACTTCTCAGAGACGTGATTGATGAAAACAAATTGGGAGCTGCTGTCCAGCCATGTTAGACATCACATATTCTATAATTTCTTCTTTTTTTATAATAGGGTAACTTGATGACAACTACACCACGCCTTCTTGATAAGCTTGTCAGCATGACAGCTATACACGACGTGGAACTCATGGAGTTCAGCCTACTGAAAACCATGGAAGAATTTATAAGGCCTCAAGAACTGCTCATTCTGAAATTGGACAGGAATGGGCAACCTTGCTATCAATTGAGCTTAAGGCAAGACAAGTATGAAATTGCTTTAGACGGCATTTCCATACCCGAAGAGATCTTGATGGCAATCGAGATTGTAAGGAGAACAAAACAACCATTTAACCGACAAGTTGATTCGACTAGAATCCTCACTATCTGGCATATCCTTCAAGCAAAGTCACAAGAGGTCTTCCTCATAACAACCACCTCCCATCAATTAAGCAAGCTAGATTCATACCTGACAAACGGACTTTTAGGAGTCTACCGTAATTTTTTTGCTGTATTGAGTGAGGCTCAACGAGATCAATTAACTGGTCTTGCCAACAGGAAAACCTTCGATGATGTAATTAACAAAATTTACTTTCAACGTCCGTTGTCTACTGATCCTGTTCAAGTTGAACGACGAATTGATAGCGATGACAACGTCGGCTTCTGGTTAGGAATGGCTGACCTGGACAATTTCAAACGAATCAACGACACATGGGGACATTTGTATGGCGACGAGGTGCTCCTCTTGATGTCGCAACTCATGCAGGGGCACTTCCGGGAAAACGACTATTTGTTTCGTTTTGGTGGGGAAGAGTTTGTTATCATTATTCGCACGCTAAACGAAGAACTGGCTTTCAAGGCATTCGAACGATTCCGTGCGGCAATTGAAGCACACCAGTTCCCACAAGTAGGGCAAGTGACTATAAGCATCGGTGTTACGAAAATGGATCCCAGTATTTTTAAGGCAACGATTCTCGATCGCGCAGATAAAGCCTTGTATTATGCAAAGCATAATGGACGGAACCAAGTGTGTTTTTTTGAGAATCTACTCAATAATGGGCTGATTGAGAAAACTGAATTCAAGTCAGGAGAAATTGAACTCTTTTGATTATTAACCAGAAAAAGTTGTTGTAAATTTAAATATACGGCACATGAAAAATATTCCGTTGTAAAAAATCTCCTCTTTCCTAGAATAATTCATCTGCGTAAATAGGCACCAAGGGCACTTTTGGAGTTAAATAGGGTAACAGACTAGTATCGATATGAAACAGAAGAGATTACACGTTCGTTTACCCTTGAATGGAGATGCGGTTCTATCAGACGGCAGCAATCCGATCATAAAGGCCAGCACTATCAATATCAGCCTGGGAGGAGTCGCTATCGTTGGTTTTCCAAAGATAATTTCCCCCGCTGAATACCAGATCAAAATCCTCACTGAAGTTGGGCAAGAAATTGAGATCTTTGCACAGCTTGTTCAAGTCGATGATTCCATTGCTGGTTTTCAGACTCTACGAATAGATCAGAAAAGTCAGGAAATCATTAAGGAACTGGTTTTTGAATACCAACAATCAATTGATTTTATCAAACAACTTGATGAATTTAATCTTCACAAGGTGTTAGATGAGGAAGGAAACGAGATAGAGATCACTTTTGAAAACGACTTCTGAAGATAAATCTCTTAATTTGCGGTACAACGACAGAAGCCCGGCCATCTTGGTCGGGCTTTTCTTTTGTCCTCTCTCAGACAAGCACCTGTCTAAAATGGTACACCTTTCTAGACAGAAAGTTGGTGACCGGTAACCCATGTTTTTACGTGTCCAAAAAGGTCACATTTCTTTTGTTTGACATTCTTTCATGAATAGTCTAGATGTTTCTTGACATTAAGCGTCAGCGAATCAACTCAGGAGAAAAGCATGGGCCACCGAATAGCATATCGGAGAGTAAGCAGCGCAGACCAGACAACCAGCCGCCAGCTTGACAGCATGGAGTTTGACAAAGAATTTGAAGATAAAGCGAGTGGCAGCACAACCAGTCGGCCGGCTTTGATCGAAGCCATAAGGTATGCCAGAGAAGGTGACACGCTGGTTGTTCACAGCATTGATCGCCTGGCCCGTAGCCTTGGCGATCTGGAAGGTTTAATTGCAAGATTTAACAAATCGGGTGTCGCTGTCGAGTTCATCAAAGAGAAGCTTACCTTTACCGTAGACAACGATGATCCCATGGCACGGATGCAATTACAGATGATGGGAGCCTTTGCACAGTTTGAGCGGTCGATGATTCGGGAACGTCAACGGGAAGGGATCGCTGCTGCCAAGAGGGAAGGACGGCATCTTGGTCGGGCTAAAACATTGACTGATTCCCAGGAAGCGGAAGTCAAACGCCGGGCCGAAGCTGGTGAGAGCAAAAAAAACCTAGCCGAGGAATTCGGGGTATCCCGGCAAACCATCTACACTTCGATCAATCGCCTTAATAGTTGACTGAACTTCGATGAAAAAATGATGACCAGGGCGACCTCTACAGGATCAAGCGATTGCAGCATCTTGAACAACACCAAGAGCGGCTGAGTGACCTGCTCCCCAAAAATAGATCCACAAATTATGTTAGATTTGCGGAAAAAAATGAGGGGCATCACCAATACTTTTGCGGTGAAGAGTATTACCGGCATGGGTTGCCGATCGATCCGTCTTTGCTGGGTCGCTGGCGGAAACGGGTTGGCGAGCAGGGATCGGAATTGATTCTGAAGCTGACTGTGCAGGCAGGCTTGGCAAGCGGGGCGGTTGATCCGGCCAGTTTGGAAAGAATCATTGTTGACACGACCGTACAGGAAAAGGCCGTCGCGTTTCCGACCGATTCACGTCTGCACAACCGGAGCTGTGAGCGGTCGGTCAAGCTGGCTGCTACATGGGGGATTTCTCTTCGACAGAGTTACTCCCGTCTTGGTCGTTAGGCATTGTTGAAGGTCGGCCACTATCTGCATGCTCGTCAGCGGCGATGAAAAGACCGCCAAAAGATTATCGATTCTACAAGTATTTTTGATACAAACCTCGTGCAATGAAGCGTAATCCTGGGGTTTAAAATAACGCCACCTTAGTCCCCAGTTGGAGCTTCCCTACCTGCCATCCAATACTTTCTCTCGTTCTTCGGCTTTTCATTTGACTCCAACAAACGCAATTTTACCAGTTTTATCAGGTGGTCACCTATTGCAGTGCTCTTTCTGCCTTTGCCATTTTCGTATTTAAAGTGTTTAAAGTCACCATTCTTAACAAACGCCACATCAGTTTTACGTACCTTATTCAGTATATAGATATCTAGCTCATCAAGTTCATAATTATTTTTTTCTTCTTCCGTCACAAGGTCTTTGTTTTCTTTCTCTATTGGGCGGCCGTCAAGTGATAAAACAGTTCGATCTATTCGTCCATTTTCGTCGTTATATACCAGAAGAAATCCTTTCTTTTCGTCTTTACGCAGGCGTCGTGTTTTCTCGGGCTGAAATATCACTTTCGTCCCTTTTATTGGAAATGCCTCCTGATCTACAGACGGTAAAGATAAAGAAATTGTCATATTAGCATTTTGACTAATCTTCACTGTGCCACTCATTTTTCCAGCTTTGTTTTCATGGTGTAAGAGCAAAACGGCAGTTCCCTTTTTATTAAGCGACTTAATCCACGTTGATATATTCATCCATTCATTCGTGTTTGTTGAAATGTTTGGAGATGTAAGTGCATCCAGGTTGTCCAATACCAACAAATCAACACCCTTAACCAAATCTCCGATTTCTTGCCGTTTTTCTTCTAGGGACAAATCGAAATTGTCTTCATTGTCGGAGTCCAAAAGATATATATAATCGATATTTTTTAATATTTCTTTCTCGTTTCCGTAGTTACCGTTGATGAGCCCTTTTAACCGCTGGTCATTGTCAAGTGAGTCATTTTCAGCATCAATATATAAAATCTTATACTGCTGCTTGGCAGAAAGGCGTTCATTCCACGATCCACCTCCCGCTATCATCAGCACCAGGTCTAGCGCCACAAACGATTTCCCAACTCCGGGCGCACCAAACAATACGATCATTTCACCTTTTCTAAAAAGTGGGTGTACCATGAATTGTCTGTCTTCTTTAATACCACTCAAATCACGAAGTTTCCTAACCTGGTATTTAAGCCCTTCCTGTTTTGGTCTCTTGTCAATTTCGTTGCCATGATATTCCTTAGCTAAGTCGTAAAACTCGTCATCTGATTTCAATGTCCTTATTTTAACGACTACATTTTTATCGTCTGGATCGGAAGATGAAAGACTTTCCCTGTATTCTTCCTGGTAAATTTCTTCGTAAGTTACCAACTCCAGTTCTGTAGCTATTTCGTAGAATTCCTTTTTCAATTTAATTGCAATTTCACACGAAGAGTGGTTCCTCGGGTCGAATACGTATTTCACACTTCTGTCTTTCAGTATAACCCACTCGATTTCAGAGACAAAAGTGCTCTCACCCGACCAAGTGTTTATCCCAGACATTTTCCAGGTTTTGGTTCTCCCTATATCGTCATGAATGAAGATGTCATCATTTCTTTGATTGTTAATCAGATGGAGATTAAAAATTGCCTTTTTCCAGGGAGGAGCGATGCAGGTGTCAAGATATTTACCATTTATTTCATGTCGCTGTCTTGTCATGAACAAATGTATGGGATCCTGCCCATGAGCTTTCCAAACCCTCAGGGCGAAAATTGCTTTCCCATACATGTTGTGGAATTCATAAGATTCCTGGTGTCGTCCAAGAAAATAAGTGGCGACATCTTCAGTAGCACTTGGAAGATAGCTGTGCGCTCTTTCGACGAAAATATAGCCCCCGATTTCATTTGGCTGAGTGGTGTTTCTTTCCAGCAAATTCACGCCCAGGTACTTCGCCACGCATTCAACAGCCTCAAGTGGAGTGTTGCATCCATCAATAATACTGACAAACGAAAATATGCAGTAACCTCTAGTCTCGCTGTTGGGTACAGTCGTCTCGCATGAAGCTTTCTTTAGCCAGTGGCCTTTTTCACATGGGGCATTCCCGGAATGTTTCTGATAGCAGTACTCAAAACGGTCATCAGCATATTTATATGTACCAAGTAAGCCATTGGGTAATATCTTCGGCAGGATTTTCTTTTCATCCTCCACGTCCATCAACAAGATTCTCAAATATGAGTTAATCAGATCTTTTTTGGGAACCAGCTTATATTTTTCACAAAGATCAGAAAAACAGTTAACCAGATTTACAGAAGGCATTATCTCGCAAGGATTGTACGATAAAACCGGGCCTTCAATAAGGCGAAAAATACCATCAACAAAATAATACCTTTCAAGCATAATATTTTTTCTCGTCAGGGGCAGCTTAACGTGTTTGAGCAGATGGTGAATTTTTTAACCGCAATTGTCATTATTATCACCGGAATTGCTGATTATATAGCCGGAATATGCTCATTTCGGGGAAATATTTGCCCATTTTTTAACCGGATTGTCATTGATTGTTTATAATATCAGGATCTTGTATATGTAGCTGCCGAGATGGCGAGTAGGCCTCTTTCTCAAGGAGACCTTCGAGGGTGTAAAAATCCTCTTCTCCCTCAAGCGGCAACTGGCAGCGAGTTGGCATAGCTCGCTTCCGTCGCGAGAAACGCCTCGTATTGTGAATGCGATATCCCCGTATTTTCCCAGACCGATGGTTTAGTTGCCAACCAGTCGCCGCACATATTCCTCGCTTAATATGCTCAAGTCAATGCTATCAATGGCCTGATTCCCGCTCCGCCAAGGGTGCCAAACCGTCTTTATAATTCTTGGAAATGACGGAGTCACCCGCTAGCCAAATCGCGTCCCCTGAACTTCCAGTCTCAGGGCGTTCTTCAATGCCGACATGGCTATCAAATACGCCGTTCCTTTTTGCCAGCTTGCATAACATAACGCTTAGCTTGACCCTGAGGCTAACGTTGAGTGGCAGGGCAAATGAATCCTGAGCGTTAGTTGAATCAACAATGGATTCTTCTTCTAGTCGGGCATCTGATCAATTCCAACTGTGCATTCC
>Ga0364909_10235_pt1 | contig 17469 bp, 16 predicted proteins | sample SorcelJu500001C3_3_FD_206966 | JGI IMG/M metagenome (GOLD analysis project Ga0364909, IMG submission 206966) | Enriched cells from Trout Bog Lake Hypolimnion, Wisconsin, USA - BchlTB.June25.5000.01.C3 | ecosystem: Environmental > Aquatic > Freshwater > Lake > Hypolimnion/Profundal zone | place... | reverse complement strand
AAATATCTAAAATTATTAGGTGTCTCCTTGGCCGATATTAATCAGATGATATGAACGGTAAAAATCAATCGCCCAGCATCAAAGAGCGCGACATTTTTGATCACGCGCGGGATCTGCCATCGCTACAAAAGCGAGCCGCGTATTTAGACCGGGAATGTGGGAAAAACCAGAAACTTCGCGCTTCCGTTGAGGCCTTGCTCAAGAATCACTTTGAGAGTGAAAAAATAAAAAAATCGGCAGGGGAAATGTACCCACGGGATGTTGGAGGCGACAAGATTGGCGATACAATCGGGTTATACAAGCTCATGGAAAAAATTGGCGAAGGAGGCTGCGGCGTCGTCTATCGGGCTGAGCAGCAAACACCTCTTCGCCGGGAAGTTGCGTTAAAAGTCATCAAGCTTGGCATGGACACCAAACAGGTGATCAGCCGTTTTGAAGCCGAACGTCAAACTCTGGCGCAGCTGTGTCATTCAAATATCGCAAGGGTATATGATGCCGGAGTCACACAAACGGGTCGCCCCTACTTCGTGATGGAATTCATAAACGGTAAAAAAATCACGGAATATGCGGACGCCCACCGACTCACCATTTCTCAGCGCCTCGATCTTTTCAAAAAAGTCTGTTGGGCAGTTGATTACGCCCATCTGAGCGGTTTTATTCATCAGGATATCAAGCCATCGAACATACTGGTCATCGAAGAATCTGACGTGGCAGTACCCAAGGTGATTGATTTTGGCATTGCAAAAGCCATGTCGGGCACACAACAAGCCAAGAACCACGCCACGAATCCCGAACAATTTATCGGCACACCCGCTTATATGAGTCCTGAACAAGCAGGATTGAGAGGGCTCGGAATTGATAGGCGGACCGATATTTACTCACTGGGGGTGTTGCTCTACGAACTGCTGGTTGGCTCTCTCCCATTTGCCTTGGATGGGTTAAATCAAAACGAGGTTTCCCGTATAATTTGCAAGAAGAAACCACAGATGCCATCAACCAGAATTAAAAATATGGCAGAATGTGAATTGCTAAATATTGGCAGGTATCGCCGTATCGAACCAGATGGATTCCGCAAATTGCTTCGTGGCGACTTGGATCGCATGGTGATGAAGTGCCTCAATAAGAAACGCGAGCGACGATATGGAACGGCCAACAGCCTTGCGGATGCCATCCAGCGGCACCTGCAAACTGGGAACAGCACCCAGCGTGAAGGCGCATCTGGATCTGGCAAAATTCCCCAGAAACCTTCTGAATTGGACGACATGGGACTAGAAGAATTGCTGGATCGTTACGCCACATTTCAACATTATCAGGTACTCGGCAAATGCTTAGGTTACACCCCTAAAATCGAAGCATGCGGTGTGAAGATGGCCCTTGATGACTGGAACTATTACAAAGCCGAAATGGATTGTCAGAAGGCCCTAGATCACTGGACCAAATCCAAACAGGCTGCACCTGCGATTACGCAGCGCCTTAGCGAAGTTGCCACACCGTCCTGGAATCTATGGGGTGGTTCAAGGACGCACCTTGAAACCCTTAAAGAGATCGCTGAGCATCTAGGCATTGACATTCTCACTGGGAAAACTCTTGGAGACTTCGAGCAGCTAATCCTGCACAAAATACTTGAGGATGCCATCAAGCAAATCGACAAACTGCCAGAATCTAAAAAAACACAAGTCGATCAGGAGTTTAAAGACTTCTTGGCGGAACGCGGGGCTGATCTCGGATCCCTGTCAGCCACAGATTATCTGAAAAATATCGGTATTGCGGGAGCTGGCACTTTAATTGGAACCGAGTTTGCCACCGTGATTATTCTTTCGAATTTGGGGTTGTGGCACGGCCTGCTGTTTGCCTTCGGTCTCTGGTCCGCGCCAGTTTTTCCGATTGCCAGTGTTGTATTGGCTCCCATTGTCGCGGGGCTTTTCGCCTATCATTATGGGAGGCATAATTTCAAAAAGACAATTCCGTGCGTGGCTGTCATCGCGAGTCTTCGGCAGGACCAAATAGACAAGCTCAAGAAAGGGAGATCGCCTAAAGAGTGAAGACTGTTTAATGCGGCGACAAAACCAAACAACATCTTGCCGGGCTACTCGGTCTGGTTAACTTTACTCCAAAATCTATGCATATGTTTGAATTGCCTGTAAATGATGACTTGCCTCAGCGCCTCCTTAATACAGCGGATGCGATACGGAAAGCTGGCGGCAGTTTCCAAGGAGACGAACAATCTGGCTCGTTTACTGGAATGACGCCCCTCGGAACGGTCAGTTGCAATTATGTGGTCTCCAAACCCACGGTTAAGGTGACAATCACAGAAAAGCCTTTTCTTCTCCGGGCCAGTGTCATTGAAACAGAAGTGCGTAAATACTTTTCTGCAATATTGCCGTGACGTTGGGGAAATCCAGCACGGGGTCGTGCCAGATATCGCAGCGATGAATTTCAGCGATTTATGCTTTCTTCGTCACATCCGGCAACTTGCTGATCGCGTCCATGGAATCGTCGGCGCTCAAGTGGGTGTAGCCGCGTGAAACAACTTCGCTATCATGACCAACAATCATTTGGGCCAATGCGTTGCTTGCGCCAGATGACTTCAGCCATGTCGTAAATGTATGCCGCAGAGAATGGAATGAGAGTTCACTGGTCTGGCGCTTGGTGTCTTTTTTTGGCTTACTGGATTTTTTGTGGGATTTTTCTGGCCGGGCATCCACCAATCCGGCAGGAGCCAGCAATTCATCATAAAACTTGTTGGAAATTGTGCCAGTGTGTCTTTCGGCCATTACGGCTGCTTGGGGGAAGATGAAGGCATTCGGTTGGTCGCTAGATGGCAGGTTTTCGAGATAATTCTGCAAGGGTTTGGCCATGTGGAAAGACAGTCGCTTGCCGGTCTTGCGGGTCACAAAGAAAATTTGACCCTTCGCCAAGTCCACCTGCTGCCAAGTCATCTGCGCCACGTCGCCAAGCCGCTGGCCAGTGTAAAGGCCAGCAAGTATCAGGCCGCGCCATTCGCCACCGGCTTCGTCGCATTGCTTCAGGACTTTCTGGATTTCTTCCAAGGTGAAGCCGCGGCGTTTGTTTTCACCGCGTTGTTTCAGAGTGTCCACCTTGCTAGCAACATTGCGTTCGATTAAATCCTGCTTTTGTGCGGCGTAGAGACAAGCCCGAAGGATTTTCAATTCTAAATTGGTCGAGGCAGGGGACAGGCGTTTGGCCAAGAAATCACGAAATTTCAAAATAGTGTCCACCTTCAGGCTGTTCAAGTCGTTGTCTGCTTTGTCGTCAAGGTATTCCACAAAACGGTCTATGCTTGATTGATAGCGTTCGTGGGTGCGCGATTCGGCTTCCAGTGACTTGATTTCCAGCCAACGCTTGCACCAGTCGCGGATGGTCGCGGATGGTAGGGTCTGCCCTGATGCCATTAACACGTCTTGGACGCCCTGGGTAATTACATCCCTCGCTTTGTCCGGCGTCATCTTTACGCCGATCATGGACGCCTTCGCCCAAGTGTTGCAAATCTGTATTGCTTCCTTTTTATCGGCCGTCTTGGTGCTTTTGAGGTGGCGCGCAAGTTTGCCGGCATCGTCGCGAGTGGTGAAGGCGCAATACCAGAACGGCGATCTCTTCCGAGGGTCTTTGTGAAGGCTTGGCATAACTTTATAGTCATAACATTGTCATAACATTCACCCTTGTCAACTCCGTGCTGACGTGTCAGTTTCATTAAGAAACTGCGATATTCAAAGGCCTCCTTCGTATCGGGGGTTCGAATCCCCCTCTCTCCGCCATATTTCACAGGGGTTTTCTGAGGGTGACACACAACTAGACACACAAACCAAAGTCCCTTCCTGTCCTGATCTGGCGCGCATTGTCGCGGTCTGGACAAAACTTCCTGCACCACTCAAGGCGGCCATTCTCGCCATCGTCAATTCCGTGGAGGACGTGCGATGAATCCTCCTGGGGAAACACGCGAAGAAACCGTGAGCCAAGGGGGTGGGGCGATTGCTCTGCTTTCCGGTGGGGACGAGCACAGCGAGCCGGAAAGCCAAACTTCGTCTTGCACTGTTGCAACTGTGTTGCACGCGCACACGGAAGGGGTGGCGGTGGCGGAGCGCGGCGAAGCCGCGCCCGCCGCTGCCGCCCTTCCTTGTCAAAGGAGTAATAACTGCATTGAAGAAGATGATGAGAATGGATCACCGTCAGATCAGCTTTCGCCTTATCGCCGGAAATGCCGTCACCGACTGATCGGGGCTGTCGAATGGATGGTTAAAAAACATGGGATCAATCATGTCGGCCTCCTCACCCTGACCTTTGGTGTCCCCGGCAGCGGTCGCGGATCGCAAGCCACCAAGGAACTGCGGGAACAAGCCAAAGATTTGGAGTTCGTCCAGGAACGCTGGCGTTCACTGAATACCAACATTATTGCCAAGCGTTATCCTGACTGGATTTGCATCCCGGAGCCGCACAAGGATGGCGTCTGGCATCTGCATGTGGTCGTGGCCACACAAATGGACATTCGCACCGGCACCGATGTGGAAACCCTGACGAATTATAGCCTGCCCGCCTGGATGCGCCGGGGCAAACATCTGCGGAATGAAGCGTTGGCGGCGGAATGGCGGACACTGCGGGAAATCGCGTGCAAATACCGCTTTGGCCGGATTGAACTGATGCCGGTCAAGAAAACTGGCGAGGCGTTGGCGCGCTATCTGGCCGGATATTTGAGCAAATCGTTCAAACTGATTCCGCCAGGCAAAAAGCATCGGCTGGTTCGGCTTTCCCGTGGCATCAGCCGGCAGTTCTCCATGATCTTTTCCATCTGGAGTCTCGGCAATTTGATTTACCGCACCCGGTTGAAAATGGCGGCGGGGATGTTGCACTTTCAGGAATACGGAGATTTTGCCAATTATTTTGGTCCACGCTGGAACTATTACCTGGGCGACCTGATTGCCGCCATCCCGGTGCCGATGGTGTTTGGCAAGGGCGATTTTGAACGCGGCATTGCGGCAAAAATCCTGAATGACTTTGCGGAAAATCCTGCCCCGTATCTGGATGAGGAAACCAAAAAGAAGCTGGCGGCGGTTAATTCGATGTTGCTTCGGAAATTCGCGGAACTGGCGTTTGATGACATGGCGGAAGTGCGCTGGCAGGAATCCAGGCCGACGGAAGCGGATAACATTGATGTCGGGCCGCTGACGGCGGAAGATTTGCAAACCACGATGCTGGAATCAGCCGACGATCCGTTTTAGGATATCAGGCTGCAACCAATTCCCGCGCGTGGGTGATTTCCATTTTATGGACGGGGCGAACTTGATTGGCTTCCACAGTCGCCACTGCCGCTGTGTCGCCGTCCAGCGTGGTAAATTCCACTTCGTAGGCCAGGCCGTCGCGGTAAATATGCACGACCGTCCCCACGTCGCCCGCTTCCAAGCCTTCGCCGGGAATGGCGGCTTTCAAAACAATCCGATCATGTTCTTTAATCATGTTGCCTTTCATGCTTTGCGCGGATAGGCCGTGACCAGTCTAGCCACGTTCAAGCCTTTGTCCACAATCCAAATCGTTTGCACCTGCACCGTCTTGCCTGACGGCGTTTCAATCTGCCCAACGATAACATACTTTTTGCCGTGTGGCGACTCCGAGACACGCAACACTTCCGCCGTTTGTGCCAAAGCCTGCAAAGTCGTAGCCAGACTTTCCCACTGGCTGCGGTGAAAGCCAAGTTGCATGAAAAACTCCGCCTTGCCGCCGTTATCAGGATGCACGGGATTAAGTAAATAATCCGCGATCTTCTCGCGGCTGACCACGGCCATATTTGCGTTCGGCAATTTCATGGAGTCAAAATTGTTTAATACACAAGCACCAGTACCGCTCCGTCCCGCGCATCACGGCGAGCGGAGACGGTAAAAACGGTTTGGAAAATTCGTCCACTGCGGATCATTAAACTGAGATAAGCCGCCCGAGAAGGAATTGGTTGCCACCGGAGACCAGACGGGATTAGCCAAATCTATGCACGCTTCCACGATAACAGAAATGTTAGTTGCCCACGAAATGGTGAATCCAAATCCATTGGTTTGTATGCCAAAGCTTGGACCATTGTTCAGAATCCGCGGGTTCGGAAGCAACCATAGCGCCGTTGGCAGACCGGAGTCGGCAGAGAAGGCATTCCAGCCTGTAGTTTCCGGCAGATGGTAGGCGGTTGCGTTGTTGTCGAAAATAAAAGTGCGCCCGCCAAGGATTGGGGAAAGCCATGGAGCGTTGCCTGTGAAGTAAACGCCTTTCAAGTAAACGCAGAAGGCGAATGCCTGCCATCCTATGCCGCCCAAGTTTTCGCCAAATACAACATTTGTGAGGCTGCCACAATTCCAGAATGCGAAATCCCCAATGTAGGTAACGCTGTTCGGAAATGTGACGCTATTCACGTTGATGCAGTTGTAAAACGCTTGGTCACTAATCGTGATGACGCTTTCAGGCAACTTGCAGTCTCCAGCTTTCCCACCGGGGCATTCAATGAGCGTGGTCTGGCTATTGTCGAACAAGACGCCATCTGCACTACTATAGACGGGATTAAGCGGATCAACTGTGATTGAAGTCAGGCTGGGGCAATTCTGGAACGCAATGCTCCCGATGCTTGTGACACTGCTGGGGATTGTGATATTGGTCAGGCTGCTACAATTGTAGAATGCTTGGCTTCCGATGCTGGTGATGTTGGTGCCAATTGTAATACTGGGCAGACTGGTACATTCCCCGAACGCATAATCCCCGATGCTGGTCACGCTGTTGGGGATTGTGATGCTGGTCAGGCTGGTGCATCCCCTGAATTCTGCGCCGGCGATGCTTGTCGCGCCTTCATTGATTATGACATTGGTCAGGCTGGTGCAAAAATAAAAAACTGCTCCCCCGATGTTGGTGACGCTGCCGGGAATCGTGATGCTTACAAGACCGCCACAGGCCAAAAAAGCATCATCGGCGATGCTGGCGACGTTGTCGCCAATTGTAATGCTGGTCATGCTGTTGCAGCCATCGAACGCCCAAGCACCAATACTGGTCACGCCATTGCCGATTGTAAAATTTGTCAGGCCGGAGCACCAAGCAAACGCCTGATTCCCGATGCTGATGACGTTATCAGGAATTGTGAAGCTTGTCAGACCGGTATCGAGTCCGAAAGCCCAGTTTCCAATGGTAGTGACGCTGCTTGGGATTATGACGTTCGTCAGGCTCGGAAAATTGTAGAACGCATCGTCCCCTATGCTGGTAACTGGCAGAAAATTGATCATACCAGGAATGGTCGCCGTCCCATCGGAGCCTGTATATCTGGTTATGGTGACCGTGTCGTTATTGATATTGACCGTGTAATTGAATGGTATCGGTGGATTCCACAACACGGCAGGATGACCATCAAATGTTGGCCCCCAGTTCGTGTTCCCTGACAAGTAATAAACGGTCGCCAAGTTGCCGTAGAACACATCGTCACCTCCGAGGTTGGGGGTATTACCTCGAAAATTCACGCTCATCAGTCTGGAACAGAACGCGAACGTCCAGTCACCGATGTCGGTGACGCTGTTGCCGATGGTGACGTTGGTTAGCGATTCGCAGTCAAAGAAGTCTCCATCACCGATGTTGGTGATGCTGTCGGAGATCGTAACGCTGGTCACAGCGGTAGCATAGAACGCCCAATCTCCAATACTGGTAACTGGCAAATCATTGATGGTGCCGGGGATGGCTACCACACCGCCAGAACCGATGTATTCCGTGATGGTGAGTGTGCCGTCGTTGTTGGTTGTGTAAACATAATCTTGCGCTTGCACCACTACGGACAGCATCAACGCACACAGCAGACAAGTTTGAATCAGGTTTCGTCTGATTTTCATGGTTTTTCTTCCACATCGGGAATTCAAGCGCCAGTTGCCCCGTTCGTCCATCACAAACTGATTTTGGCAGGGCGATTTTCCCAACTGCGGCGGGCACGTTGGTTTTTTTCCTGGGTCAGCAATCTCAATTTTGAGTAATGACAAAACTTGGCCACCGCAATGGAGCGCGGGTTTGGGCGAGCGCAGCGGTGGCGCAGTCCGGTCGCGTGGGCGTCCTGGGGCAAACCAGTCTTCCGGTTTGCTGAATGGAAAATTTAGCTGGCCGGAAGTCTGGCTTGGGGGCGGGTGCATTTCAACGCGACGGGCGAGCACACAAGCGCAGCGAGTCCAGGCCGGCGCGTAATGGAGTCTGCCAAGTTTGGTCGCGATGTTTTTTGCTAAACCTATTTCCCAAAAAATCCGCTTGACAGATATATCATAACATATATGTTCACGGTAGGCAATGAAAGCAACACAACCAAACCCGGTTTTCAACGCGGAAACCAAAACCGGTCGCCGTCCAAATCCGACGATTGACGGCCCTAGAGACAACACCGTTTGCTTTATGCTGAGCGACGGCGAAAAGCTGGCCTTGGATAGGCTGGCCTTTTGCGAGCAGATCACCCGGTCGGGGATGCTCGCCAAAATCGCGGCGGATTTTGTAATGGCGGCGGGCGGGTCAAAACAAGGCCGGGAAGCCGAAAAACGGCTGCTGTCATACCTGGCGGAATGCCGCAAGTCGTTCAAAAAGCGCGGCGAGTTTGCCGCCAAGAATGTGGTGCCGCCAACGGAAGCAGGACAAATATGAAAGAAATCATTGAAATCAATAAACGGATTCTGGCGGAAGCGCCGGGTGCGGTGTCCAAAGATTTTGGGTGCATCATGGTCACTCGCCGTGATGACGCCACCAAAGAACTGGCAAAGCTGCCGGATAAAATCAGGGCCGATTTGGTGAAATTCCTCCAGAAATTGAACCAGGCCCTGCCGGATGATTTTGGCTACCTCATCAACCTGGGCGATGATGATCCCGGCTTGATGCTGATGTATTCCGACGGGCCGCAAGCCGAGGGCAACTGCCCGGTGGATTGGGATGTGAAGCGGTCAATTTTCGATCAACTGCCAAAAATTGATTGGGATATGTATCGCAAACGGGTGATTGGCTTGGGCCATTATTTTGATGATTTAAGGTCGTTGTCCAAAGACATCCCGCCGGAAATCGTGCTGACGGAAGACATCCAGAGCGAAGAGCGCGATGCGGTGGAAGCATTTGTGAAAGCCAAACGGAAAAAGCCCAAAAAAATTCACATGCTGACCTATCGGGGTTTTGAAGGATTTGAAGAAGTGGGTTTTGACAGCATGAAAGCCTTCCGTTACGACCTGTTGAACGCCATGACGACGGGGTATGACATCGTGGCTGTGCTCGTGGATGGCAAGCTGATGCCGGCAACGAAGCTCGATAGATATAAAATGGAAACGCTCAAGGAATTAAAGGAAACGATGCCCATTTCCTACGCCAGAGCTATGCGGATTTTCTGAAATTGATTGATTTATGGAAAACAACACTGCCAATGCCAACCGGCTGGACCCGCTGATGAATTTGCGCGAGGTCGCGAAATGCACGGGGCGCAGTGTTCGCCACTTGTGGCGGGAAATTGCCAATGGCAGGCTTTCCCGGCCCGTGCCAGGGCGTCCGGCGCGGTTGTTTGAATCCGATGTGCAAAAGTATTTGAACCGCTTGCGGGACGAACGGGATCAAAATTCAGGTGCGGGACAAAAGCCGTCCCCTGTGGTCGAAAATGAAAGGAATTGAAATATGATATGCAATGTTTTCAAAACCAAGCGCCGGATCAACGGGCGGCTGCACGTCGGGCGGTTGTATCGTGGCCGGTTCAAGCTGGACGGCGAATTCAGGGTGACAACCATTCCCCTGAACACGACCGACAAGCAACTGGCGCAGCAAAAGCTGCTGCTGGCGGTGCGGGAGCGGGAAAAGGAACTGGCGGGACTGTCAGGCCGGAAGCCGCTGCGCGAGGCGGCACAGTCGCCGCTGTTAAATCATTTGGATGACTTTCTGGCTGATCTGCGGGTGCGGAAGCGTTCGGAAAGTCATATCAAACACTTGGAAACCCGCATCAAGCGGCTGTTCCTTGAATGTCGTTGGGAACACCTGCGCGATGTCAGCGCGGATTCGTTTCAATTGTGGCGGGCCAATCAAAAGGAATTCTCCCAAAAGACGCTGCACGAATACCAGAATGCCGCGTCCTCGCTGTTTGTCTGGATGGAGCGCAACGACCGGCTGGAAAACAATCCATTGCGGCGGGTCGGCAAGGTGGAACGCAAGGGCCACGAAACCGTGAAGCGCCGGGCGTTCACGCATGAAGAAATGCGGCGGTTGGTGTCGGTGTCGGGGCTTTATGCCTTGGGCTACTTGGCGGCGGTGAACACCGGCCTGCGTCGCAAGGAACTGGCGGCGGTGCAATGGGGCGACGTGCACCTGGACGCGGCGGCACCATTCATCCTGGTGCGGAGCGCGACGACGAAAAACCGGCAGTCGGGCAAGATTTACATCAAATCCCGGCTGGCCCGGATGTTGAAGGACATAAAACCGGCGACGGTGGCGGCGGATGAACTGGTGTTTGCGGGGCGGATCGCGGTGATGCGAAAGATGCACGAACATTTGAAGGTGGCGGAAATCCCGGTTTATGACGGGCAGGGGCGCAAGGTGGATTTCCACGCGCTGCGGATGACGTATAACATGAATCTGGAAAGTGTCGGCGCTTCGCTGCAAGTGCGGCAAGAACTGCTGCGGCACAGTGACCCGCGATTGACGGCGGGGACTTACATGGATGGCACTCGGTTGGAAACGGCCAGCCTGATTGAAAAACTGCCTGACTACCAGGACGGGACTAATGACACACAACTAGACATACAAGCTACAGGCGCAAGCTGTCGTGACGTGGCGCAGTCTGTCATGGTGAACGGGGAGCATGAAATGACAGAACATGATGAAAACATTGGTGAAAGTCGCGGTCTGACTCCGGCTGTCGCAGACTGTCACGCTGCCCATTCCAGCGGTGTTGTGGGGTTCGAATCCCCCTCTCTCCGCCACTTTTTATTGGGCTTTTTTGAATATTTCTTGATTTACTGACAATTTACTGACAACTTGGGGGCATGAAAACGGCCAAGTTTCCCATCGTGGTCAGAGAAGGTTCGGTCACAGTCAAAATCTACCGCATCCCGTCCAACGGGGGCGATTCTTACACCCTTTCCTATTATCAGGATGGCGTCCGCAAGCGTCCCACCTTTAATTCGCTCCAAGCCGCCAGGGATGAGGCAAATGTCGTCGTCAATCGTCTCGGCAAAACCGACGTTGATGTTCTGACCTTAAATAGTGCCGACCGTTCGGCCTATTTGCGTGCCCGTCAATTGCTCGATCCCCTCGGCATCCATGTCGAAAGTGCAGCGGCGGAGTTCGTCCGTGCAAAACAAGTGCTGGGCGAAGTGCCGCTGTTGGAAGCCGCGCAGTATTATGTGAAGCGCCATCCGACGCGCATTCCCCCGCGCCCGGTCGCGGTCGTGGCGGAGGAAATGCTCAAATTCAAGCAAAGCGACGGTTTGAGTTCCGAGTATCTGCGGCATTTGCGCGGTGACATGAATCGGTTCGCCGCTGCCTTTCATGGCAATATCGGCACGGTGATGGGGCCGGACATTGACAAGTGGCTGCGCGGCTTGGGCGTCTCACCTCGCACCCGGAATAATTTGCGCGCCTCGGTGCAAACGCTGTTTGCGTTCGCCAAGGCGCAAAGGTATTTGCCGAAAGATCACGATGAGATTGATTCTGTGTTGTTGGCAAAACCTGGGCCGAGCGAAATTGAAATCTTCACGCCGAAGGAAATCGCGGAAATTTTGGCGAACGCGGAGGACCGGCTTATTCCGTTCCTGGCGCTGGGAGCGTTTGCGGGCATCCGGTCTGCGGAAATTCAACGGCTGGAGTGGACGGACATTCACTTTGATGCGGGCATCATTGAAATTCGGGCGGCGAAGGCGAAGACGGCCAGCCGCCGGACGGTGCCGATATTGGACAACCTGCGGGCATGGCTGATGAGGCATCGCCGAGAGGCTGGTCTGGTGTGTGATGGTCTGGACACGAAAAATGAAATTCCGTCGCTGGTGCAAACCATCAATGAAGCCCGGCGGTTGGTTTGGTCCAAAGCCAATCGCGTGAGCGAAGCACAGTTGAAAAAAACGGAGAAGCAAGTCAGGCTCGATTCGGCGAAGCCAAAAACCAAAGCACCGCCGGGAGCGGAAACCGCCAAAATCGAGGGCTGGCCGGCATTCGCATGGAAACACAACGCGCTGCGACATTCATTCATCAGCTACCGTGTGGCGGAGATTCAGAATGTCGCCCAAGTGTCGCTGGAAGCGGGCAATTCACCGCAGATGATCTTCAAGCACTATCGCGAACTGGTGCGTCCGACGGCGGCGAAGGAGTGGTTTGCAATTTTACCAAAAAACAAAAATTGAAATCGAGTAACGTGGATCTTGGCTGGGCGAAAGGTGGTCGGTTGTATAGGCTCATGACTATAACCAATGAAGAGCGAACTGGCAAAAAAATGGCTAGGCAAGCTGACGAAACTGAACGCGGCGACAGGCACCGGGAAGTGTCGCGGCAAAGCACCGCATAAGCCGCTGCTCCTGCTCTGCCTGCTGGACATGGCTGTCCCCGACCAAGCGCAAGTGTCGGCTCGGTGACGCCGGGCAGTCAGCGGACAGCGGATATTCCCGAATGGGAATTTAAGCTCCATGTTTTGCCTTTCAAACCATATTTGTTCCCGTCCGGGAATAAAACGCTTGATTTATGACCTAAACCGCTTAAACTTCCCGCACGGTAACAATTATACAGGCTATGAAATACACACCTGAAAAAATTGGCGAATTGGTCAAAAGCACCCGCAAAGGCATGGGTGCGACCCAAAAGGATTTGGCCCTGACCTCCGGCACCGGCTTGCGCTTCATCATTGAGCTGGAGCAAGGGAAGCCGACTTGCCAGCTTGGCAAAGTGCTTACGGTTCTGCATACGCTGGGCATCAAGATCGAAATGATTCCGCCCGCCGGGAACGCTAGGAAAGGAATTTGAATATGCCCCGGACGTTAGACGTATATTTGCGGCGACACTTGGTCGGCCAACTCATCCAGGATGAGAATGGGCAGTTGGCATTTTCTTATTCCGAAAGCTGGCTGAACCATGCGGGCGCAATTCCGCTGTCGCATTCGCTGCCGCTCCGAAAAGCGAAGTTTAACCGCAACGAGTGCCGGGGATTTTTTGCCGGGGTGCTGCCGGATGAAAGCAAACGGGAGATCATCGCGAAGAATCTTGGGATCAGCGCCCGAAATGATTTCGCCATGCTGGAGCAAATCGGCGGCGAATGCGCCGGCGCGGTGACCTTCATCCCGGCGGGTGAACGCCTGCCGGAACGCAATTATGGCTACCGCCCGTTGACTGACGGGAAGTTGGCGGAAATTCTCAAGCTGTTGCCGCGCCGCCCATTGATGGCCGGCGAGGACGGCATCCGGCTTTCGTTGGCTGGTGCCCAAGATAAAATTGCAGTCCATGTCGCCAACGATCAAATTTCCATCCCCCTTGGTGGTGCCCCCAGCACGCACATTCTAAAACCAGCCATTGAGCGATTTGAAGGGATAGTCTTCAATGAAGCGTTTTGCATGAAGCTGGCCCAGGCGATTGGTCTGCACACGGCCAAAGCCGAAGTGGGCAAGGTGGAGGACATTGATTATCTCCTCGTTCAGCGTTACGACCGCACCATGCTGAAGGATGCTCCCGGCGGCCCGGAACATTTGGAACGGGAACATCAGGAGGATTTCTGCCAGGCGCTGGGCATCAGTCCGGACAACAAATACCAGAACGAAGGCGGCCCTTCGCTCCAGCAGAGTTTTGCGCTGTTGCGGGAACTGTCCAGCGCGCCGGTGATTGACCTGCAACGATTGCTGGACGCCGTCATCTTCAATTTCCTGATCGGAAATCATGATGCGCATGGCAAGAATTTCTCCCTGCTCTACGGTCGGGAAACGCGGTTGGCTCCGCTGTATGATGTGCTCAGCACCGCCTATTACCCGGAACTCGCCAAAAAAATGGCGATGAAAATCGGTGGGGAATACGTTTCCGACAAAGTGCTGCCGAAGCACTTTGATCAATTGGCCGAGGAAGCGGGACTGGCCAAGCCGATGGTAAAACGGCGGGTGCAGGAATTGGCGGAAACCGTCCTGGCAAAAGCGCCTTTGCTGATCACAGAGCATCCCGTTACCAAAACGGTGGCAGCCCTCATTCAAAGCCATTGCGCCAGGACATTGGAGAAATTCAAAGAATAAAGGTGTTGGCCGGAAATTCGTTCACCTGCGGGCAGAAACTTTGGAACGCGAATTGACACTGGCGGAACAACGCAAGCGGGAGTATTTGAGCGGGAAGAAATGAAAATGAAAAACGACGTGAAAAATTACATTGAGCGGCGTAAATGCAGTGACAAGGCGTTCGCGAAAGATTTTGAGGCGGGCTACGCGGAGTTCACGATTGGCTTGATGCTGCGGGAAGCCCGCGAGCAAGCCGGCATGACGCAGGAAAAACTGGCGCGGATCACCAAGATGAAAAAGTCGGCGATTTCGCGACTGGAGAACCACGGTGAAGGCGTCCGGTTGTCCACCGTCTTGCGCGTGGCCCGGGCGTTGGGCAAGGCGGTGCGGATTGAACTCGTGGAAGCGACCTGACGGAATGTCAGGAACAAATCTTACTGACAAATACTGACAGTAAAAGTTCCCAATCGGGGTATAATCCGACACGAGCTGAAAAAATGCGTGGTTGAGAATCGCCAATGTTTACAGGCTTTTTAAAGCGATTTCGCAAAAATCAGAAAATCTTTTGGGCAGTTTCGAATCCCCCTCTCTCCGCCATTCTGACTTTTCGTGACTCGTGGTGACAAGCGATGAGTCAAGATGACTTTTGCCAGTGTTTGCAAGGCTTTTTTTAGTTTTCAACTCCCTTGTTTCAGTGACAAGCTGTGACACCGTTTGACCCTTCGGGCCTAAATTTCGGGAGTCTATTCGGGAGTCAGAACCAAAGCCCGGCAGACTGTCCATCACTTCCCGCAACGGCAGTTGCCCGGCATCCGTGTAGGTCTTCATAGTCAGCCGCATATCGCTGTGTCGTGCCAGTTCCATCGCCAGCCGGGGATGCACTTTCATGGTCGAAAGCCGGGTAATAAACGTCGTCCGCAACGCATGATAATCCATGCGGTGTCCGCGCTCGTCCAGAAACGGAATGCCCGCTTTTGCCAAGTCCTGCCGAAATTCCTTCATCTTCGGAACGCCGTTGACCACCAGATCGTCCGTTTTGCTGTCCGTCGGTTTCTGCTGCTGCAATACTTCGGCCAACTCACGATGCAACGGCAATGCCTGTTCCTTCCGGTTCTTGTTCACGGCGGCATGAATACGCAGTAATCCACCGGATTCGCCAAGCACCAGATTCGACCAGCGCAGCGTTTTGACTTCATTGCGCCGCAAACCCGCATACAGGGGCAGCATATAGGCCAGTTGATTCTTTCCCGCCGCTTTCAACAATTGGACGACCTGTGCATCCGACAATGCCCGCCGCTGAATGCGTTCCTTGCCGCGGGTGTCTGTCCGTTCCACCAGTTCAAATGGATTCACGCTGACGCGGCTTTGCTTGCGGAGCCACGTCCAGAAGGTCGAGAGCGTTGCCAGATATTCATTCAGAGTCTTGGGCGCTTTGGTGGTCTGCTCCTTGCGCCACGATTGAAACGAAGCGGGTGTCACATCCGCCAGCCGCGTCCAATGACATTCCCGCACCAGCCGACGCAGCCGCGTGTTCACATGGCGCAGATGATCTGCCGACCGTCCCAAAACGGTCAACTCATTAACGTATTCTGAAATCAGATCAAGCAACGGACTTTGCGCCGCCTCCCGTTCTGCTTTCGCTGGAATCAATCCTGCTGATTCGTGTTCCAGTTCTTGAATTAGCTTGTTCAATTTTTGTTGGGCTACTTGCTTGTCCGAAACGCCGAGTGAAATGTCGCGCACCTTGTTGTCGCCGGTAAGTTTCACGCGCGCCCGGTATAACCGGCCCGTTGTCCGCTTGCCGTTGCGATGCCGTTTGGGTTTGTAAATCCTCGCTTCCATATTTGATGCTCCTTTCAATTAACTTGGTTGACTCAATCTTTGAAAATATTCTTTTACTTTGCTTTCGAGCATCCCCACCACGCCGCCGCTGCGAACCAACGGTGGCAACTCGCCTGCCTCCGCCTTCCGTCTTACCGTCCGCTTGCACACGCCAAAAATCCGTTCCAGTTCGGGCAGGCGGATCAACCGGTCGTTAAATTCGTTTTCCGGGTTCATCTTCGTCCTTCCATTTCCATCGCTTTTCCTTTTTGTCCCACTTCATTCCCTGTTCCAGCCGCTTCCGATAAAACTCAGCTTTCTTCTTGTCGGACGCCATCGCTGCCATCGCTTCCGCCAGCAGTAAGAACATATCCTGTTGCCGGTTTTCACGGTCAAATTCGTCCTTCTCATATCTCACTTTCCGATCCCGCTTGTCTTTCGGGTCGGTGTCGGCAAAGTCCAGGGCTTCCACGGCTTCCTTCGCAGTTTTGGGTTCATCTGCCGATGCCGCCGGCTTGAGTTTTTTTCGCTGTTGCATCAGGCTTTCGTCCGGCTCGTCCACATAACCCATCCGGCGTTTCATCTCCGCCACCCACGCCTTGCATTCGCTCATGGCCAACAGGATGTAGGGGCGCAGTTTGACTTTGCGTTTGGTGCCGAAGAACGTGCTTTCAACGTGGGTGATGTAAAAGAAGAATGCGGTCAGCTTGCCTTCCTTGATGCGTTTATGGACGGCGGCGCGTTGGACCGGCACGAACATGGTGACACCGGCGGGTGAAATGCCCACGTCTCCTTTGTAATGCAAGCCGAGGTCTTCAATCCATTGACCGCATTCCGCGTGCGTCCCCTCCCGGCGGTAGGCGCGCGTGCCGGGCGTTGGCTCGCCGACTATCTTGCGCAAATCTTTCGGCACCTTGATGAATGGAAACTCAATGAATCCCATATTTCTTATATAGTATCTCACTAGATACAGTTGTCAACCATAAATTTGAGCGACCTCCCAAGCCAAGAGGCTTGCAGGTCTGCTTCGTGAATTCCTAACCAGCCGCAGCTTGCGACGTGAGCATTGGCAAGGAGGAACGAAACGGCGAGTTGCTGCTGTTTGAGCCGGCTTCGTAGTGTCCTTGCCAAGCGCAACGGAGCGGTATCATCGGCGGCGCAATTCACGAAGCCGGTGGGCAAAATTCCTTCGCGCCTGCGAACCTCTACCAATAAAATTCGTCCACGGAAAAAGTGTGGTGCATGTCAAAGCCGCGCCGGTATAGCCTCCTACAACCTCGGCATGCCGCTGTCGGGCGAAATTCGCCAAAACAAGGCATTGTTTTTCAGCTTCTACGTTCAGCGCCAATTTCCGAGTTGATCTCGGTTGAGTCTGGATGCAGACCGAGCTGTTTGAGTTTCTCTCGTAAAGTAAACCGGGACAAGCCCAGCCAGCGCGCGGCTTTCGCTTGAT
>Ga0364909_10234_pt1 | contig 17554 bp, 13 predicted proteins | sample SorcelJu500001C3_3_FD_206966 | JGI IMG/M metagenome (GOLD analysis project Ga0364909, IMG submission 206966) | Enriched cells from Trout Bog Lake Hypolimnion, Wisconsin, USA - BchlTB.June25.5000.01.C3 | ecosystem: Environmental > Aquatic > Freshwater > Lake > Hypolimnion/Profundal zone | place... | reverse complement strand
TTTCTCGATTCTTGGTATTCGGAAATGTGATTGCGGATGGCGTCGCCAGAGAGCAATAAGGCCTCCGAAATTGCTGAGAACGACCATCCCTTATCATAAAGCAATACTGCTTTTATGCGATCGCATATTCGCCTGTCTCGTTCTTTTCTATGTTGAGCTTTAAGTAGCTCTCGTTCGTCTTTGCTTAAGAAATTCATGTGTAGACCACATCAGGGCAGCTTTCTGCGCTAAACTTTTGTTATTCATAGAGTGATTCACATAGGTACGCAAATTTGGAGTGCGGTGGCTTGACACCGCACTCCAAAATGTTTTTTAGGCAGGGACGGCAGCGGCTGGAAGCGAGGTGAAATCGAAGAGAAGTTCTGCTTCAAGTTCACGATCGATAAACTTCTTCACTGCTCGATGCAATTCAAAGCCTGTACCACCCGGGATGATATGTCCCATGATGACGTTTTCTTTGAAACCACGTAAGAAGTCTGTCTTGCCATTCGATGCAGCATCAGTAAGGATACGCGTCGTATCTTGGAACGATGCAGCTGAAATGAACGACTCAGTTCCAAGAGATGCCTTAGTGATACCAAGGAGGATCGGTGCGCCCTGCGCAGGCTTTCCACCATCTTTTGTCACCTTCGAATTTTCAAGCTCAAACTCTTTCCTGTCCACCTCTTCACCGAAGAGGAAGTTGGTATCGCCTGCATCAATGATGCGTACTTTTTTCAGCATCTGACGGACAATGATCTCAATGTGTTTGTCGTTAATGTCAACGCCTTGGAGACGGTACACTTCTTGTACTTGGTTGACCAAGTACTTCTGAAGTTCTCGCACACCGCACACTTCAAGGATCTCATGTGGGATGACAAGACCATCTGTCAGCTGCTGACCCTTCACCACGCGATCTCCGCGTTGAACGATAAGGTGTTTGGCATGTGGAATCAGATGTTCCTCTTCTACACCAGTCTCTTCGTCACGTACGATAACGAGGCGCTTGTTCTTCTGCACACCACGGAAGTCGACATAGCCATCGATCTTCGCAATTTCTGCCGAGTCTTTAGGCTTACGGCCTTCAAAGAGCTCCGCCACGCGAGGAAGACCTCCAGTAATATCCTTTGTCTTGATAGCGCCGCGCGGAATACGGGCGAGTAGCTTTCCAGCCTTGACTCTGTCCCCTTCACTCACCGAGATGATAGCTCCCGGAGGTAGAGCATAGGTACCAACAAGCTCCTCATACTCAGGGTCTGCGTAGATCGCAATCTGCGGGTGAAGCTCACCACGGTGCTGTTTTACCACAAGCTCAGTCTGTCCTGTCTGCTTGTTCACATCGCGCTGGGTAGAGATACCCTCAACTAGATCTTCATACTTCACATATCCTGGGCGGTCGCAAATGATAGGTACGTTATGCGGCTCCCACTCAGCAATCTTGGTGTTCTTCTTCACCTTCGATCCATCAGCAAAGAAAATTCTTGTTCCAAGCTCGATGACAAAAGTTTGAAGTGGCTCTAACGACTTTGTGGAAAGGAGTTTTTTGTACTCCTCCATCGTTCTGCCTTCATCCTTGACGACGTTGAGCGAACCATTTTTGTTGAGGGAGACAAAAATCCCCTCTTCATTCTGGACAGTACGTATATCAAGATAGACTAACAGCCCCTCTTTCGAAGTCACAATTTCAGGTGTTGTACCAGCCGCAGCGATACCACCCAAGTGGAAGGTTCTCATTGTCAGCTGTGTACCAGGCTCACCAATCGACTGAGCAGCAATGATACCGACAGCTTCGCCCTGGCTCACTTTTTTACCGTTGGCAAGGTTCATGCCATAGCACTTGGCACAGACACCACGGCGAGTTTCGCACGTCAGAACGGAACGAATACGTACAAGTTCAATACCGGCATTATCAATCTCTTCTGCCTGTAGCGTGGTGAGCACATCGCCCATTTTCGCTAAACACTTTGTCGAGTCACCAGGAAGGTAGATATCATCGCACACAGTACGGCCGAAGATACGGTCTTTAAGAGGCAATAGCTCCTCTTGACCCTGCTTGATGGAGCAGACTTCAATACCATTTAACGTACCGCAATCCTCTTCAGTAATGATCACATCTTGCGCCACGTCAACAAGACGGCGCGTCAGATAGCCTGAGTCAGCAGTTTTCAACGCAGTATCAGAAAGACCCTTACGGGCACCGTGAGCAGACGTTGAATACTGGAGTGGGCCTAGACCCTCGCGGAAGTTTGCCGTGATCGGCGCTTCGATAATCTCACCTGATGGCTTCGCCATCAAACCGCGAAGTGCACCCAACTGTTTGACCTGCGATTTGTTACCGCGGGCACCTGAATCCATCATCATGAACAGTGGGTTCAGCTGAGAATCTGTCACTTCAGTTAATAACTTGAAAAGCTCTTCTGACAGCACGTCGGATGCTTCTGTCCAGATAGTTACAATCTTCGAATGGCGCTCACCTTCGGTGATAATACCATCCTCATACTGCTTTCTAACGATAGCCACTTTAGCATGCGCTTCGAGCAAAATTTTGCCTTTGAGTACCGGCACGCGTACATCCCAGACACCCATGGAAACAGCCGCTTTAGTCGCCTCTGCAAAGCCCAGGCTCTTCAGGTTGTCAAGAAAGCGTACGGTCACTTCAAGGCCAAGTTTTTTGTAACACTCTAAAACGAGGTCTGAAAGGCGCTTCTTTGGTAAGTAATAGTTCTGGAAGCCTAACTCTTCAGGCACAATCATGTTGAAGATAACACGGCCGGGCGTTGTTTCAATCATCCCTACATTTGTTCTCAGCTTGATGCGCTCATGAATATGTAAGCCTCTGCCATCATAATCAAGACGTCCCTTTTTCTTGTTATCAATCCAGGCAGCACTACCACCTGAGTGGAGAGCTGAAAGAACCTCTTCTTTATTTCTGAAAATCTTGGTTTTCTTGCCATGATCTTCCGGCATATAAAGTGGATCGCACATCAAATAATAAAGACCAAGCGTCATATCCTGCGTCGGGACGGTGACTGGTTTTCCTGACGATGGCAGGAAGATATTATCTGGCGCCATCATCAATGTTTTAGCTTCAATCTGCGCTTCGATAGAAAGAGGAATATGCACGGCCATCTGGTCACCATCAAAGTCAGCGTTAAAGGCTGTACAGACGAGTGGGTGAACGCGAATCGCTTTTCCTTCGATCAGCACCGGCTGAAACGCCTGGATACCAAGACGGTGAAGTGTTGGCGCTCGGTTAAGAAGAACTGGGTGACCTTTAATGATCTCTTCTAGCACGTCCCATACTTCTGGATCTTGCCGCTGAATTTTTTTCTTCGCAGAACGGATAGTATAGACGTAGCCAAGCTCTTTAAGACGCTTAATAATGAATGGCTCAAAAAGCTCAAGGGCCATGATTTTCGGCAATCCGCACTGGTTGAATTTCAGTTCAGGACCGACGACGATAACAGAACGGCCAGAGTAGTCCACACGCTTACCAAGAAGGTTCTGACGGAAACGTCCCTGTTTGCCTTTCAGCATCTCTGCAAGTGACTTCAGCGGTCGGTTACCGGCACCCATCACAGGATGGCCATGCCTGCCATTATCAAAGAGGGCATCGACAGCCTCTTGCAACATTCTCTTTTCGTTACGGACAATGACTTCAGGCGTTTTCAGTTTGAGGATTGCTCTCAAACGGTTATTACGGTTGATCACACGTCTGTAAAGATCATTCAAGTCTGAAGTGGCAAATCTACCGCCATCAAGTGGAACTAGGGGCCTCAGATCTGGTGGGATGACGGGAACGGCTGAAAGAACCATCCACTCGGGACGGTTTTCTGAGGAAATCAACCCTTCAACAATTTTTAAGCGCTTAGCGATTTTCATACGCGCTTGTTGCGATTTTGACTTCTTCAGTTTGTCTTTCAGGTCAGCAAGGAGTGCTTTGAGGTCTTCAGTAGCTAACAGGTCGCGTATTGCCTCACCACCCATTTTGGCGACAAAGGCATCTTTACCATAGCGCTCTTGCGCTTCGCGATATTCTTGGTCAGTTAAAAGCTGCTTTTTATCAAGCTCTGTCTCACCTTTGTCTGTCACTACATACTCTTCATAATAGATCACGCGCTCTAAATCAGCTGTCGTCATGCCTAAGATATTGCCGATTCTTGAAGGTGTCGTTTTGAAAAACCAAATGTGAACAACAGGCACGGCAAGCTCAATGTGAGCCATGCGGCTTCGTCGAACTTTGGAGACAGTTACTTCCACACCGCAACGGTCGCACACAATGCCTTTATGCTTGATCTTTTTGTACTTACCGCAAGCACATTCCCAGTCTCTTGTGGGGCCAAAAATCTTCTCGCAAAAAAGTCCGCCCTTTTCTGGCTTAAAGGTGCGATAGTTGATCGTCTCTGGCTTTTTTACTTCGCCACGTGACCATTTATTACGAATGACATCGTCGGAGGCAATGCGGATGTTGAGCTGATCGAACTGCACACCAAAAGCATCCTCGTCATAACGTGCACTTGGCCTTCTTCTCTCAAAATCATCCTCTTCAAAGCCATTATGCTCTCGGCGTCTCGGTTCGCGAAACTCGTTCTTCGAGCTTACTTCTTCCTCTTTTTCTTCTTCAAAAGAATCAAAATCTTCTACATCTTTTTCAGACATGAATATCTCCCCTAATTTGCTATCTTCCGCGTCGCGCCTATACAGCAGCTAATTTTTGTTCTGGCTCTAGAGCAGTTTCTGTTCTTACGTCAAGGCAAAGGCCCTGCATCTCTTTAATCAATACGTTAAATGACTCTGGCGTACTTGTCTTCAATACATTATCACCTTTGACAATCGACTCATAAATGCGAGTCCTACCCGCCACGTCATCCGATTTTACCGTGAGAATTTCCTGCAGAAGATGTGCCGCACCATAAGCTTCAAGTGCCCACACTTCCATTTCACCAAATCTCTGACCACCCATCTGCGCCTTACCACCAAGCGGCTGCTGAGTGACAAGTGAATAAGGACCAACAGCACGAGCGTGGATCTTATCGACAACAAGGTGGCTGAGCTTCAACATGTAAATGTAGCCAACGACGACAGGGCTGTCAAAACGCTCCCCTGTACAGCCATCAATCAGCTCCACCTTACCATTCTCAGGAAGGCCTACCTTTTTCATCATCTCCCAGATACGCGCTTCGGGGAACCCTTCAAAAACAGGGCTCTTTACAAAAATACCCGATTTTTTAGCTGCAAAGCCAAGATGTGTCTCCAAAAGCTGTCCCATGTTCATACGAGAGGGAACACCCAGTGGATTCAAAATCATCTCTACCGGCTCACCATTTGGCAGGTAGGGCATGTCAGCTTCTTGAATGATATTGGAGACCACGCCTTTGTTACCATGGCGGCCGGCCATCTTATCACCTACTTGAAGCTCGCGCTTGGAAGCGATATAGACTTTTACCTGGCGGATGACACCGGGATCAAGTTCTGTATCCCCTTTCTTGGTGAACTCCACTTCCATCTTGTATTCATTATCCAGCTTCTCTAGGGCAATCTCTGCATCATGGATGCTTTTCTTCACCTCTTTGTAGAGATCATTTTCCATCATCAGAAGGTTCTCAAGGCTCTCCTGTTCGAGTGCCAGACACATCTCTTGTGTGATAAGGATACCCTCTTCAATGAGCACTTCAGCACTCTTACGATGGATAATAGATGCAGGCGCCATCTCCCCTACGAGAAGTGCACCAATGCGATCATGTTTTTCCATCTTGATCTGGCTGAGTTTTTGTCGGTACTCTTTTTGGATATCTTTAAGTCTTGTCGCTTCTTCAACAAGCTCATCATCAGTCTTGGAAAGTCTGTCTCTTCTTGTAAAGACCTTGACATCCATGACGACGCCCTCAGTTCCTGGAGGCGCAGTTAAGGAAGCATCTTTTACATCGGCTGCTTTCTCACCGAAGATGGCACGTAAAAGCCGCTCTTCAGGGGCAAGCTCTGTTTCCGACTTGGGAGTGATTTTTCCAACGAGAATATCGCCCGGTTTCACTTCAGCACCAACGCGGATGATCCCATCTTCACCTAAGTTTCTGAGTGCCTCTTCAGAGACATTCGGAATATCACAGGTGATCTCTTCTTTTCCAAGTTTCGTCTCACGCGCTGTAATTTCAAATTCCTCAATGTGAATGGAGGTGTAGTAATCTTCGCGCAGAAGTTTTTCTGAAGCTAAGATAGCATCTTCGTAGTTATAGCCGCGCCAGGGCATGAAAGCCACAAGAACGTTACGGCCAAGTGAAAGCTCACCATTTTCAGTAGCTGGCCCGTCGGCAATCACATCCCCTGCTTTTATTTTGTCGCCAACTTCGCAAATAGGCACCTGGTTAATACAGCTGCCGGAGTTGGAACGCATAAATTTTTTCAGTTGATAGACCCGCTTTTTCAAACGGTTGCCTTTAGAGGAAACAACAATTTTCAAGCCATCGACATACTCGACCACGCCATCTTCTTCTGCTACCACAACAGCGCCAGAGTCACGCGCCGCTCTTCCTTCAAGGCCAGTACCCACGATGGGCGCTTTAGGAATCAGTAGAGGCACTGCCTGACGTTGCATGTTCGATCCCATGAGTGCGCGGTTGGCGTCATCATGTTCGAGGAATGGAATCAAGCCGGTGACAATGGAGACAAGCTGCTTTGGAGCTACGTCCATATGGGTGACGCGCTTCGTCTTAATTTCTACGATCTCACCTTTATGTCTTGCCCAGCACATGTCTTCGATGAACATCTTATGCTCATCAAGAGGAGAGGTCGCCTGAGTGATGATGTACTTTTCTTCTTGATCGGCAGTCAGGTATTCAATTTCATCAGTGATCACTCCATCGCGAACAAGGCGATAGGGAGTTTCAATGAAACCAAATTCGTTGATCTTGGCAAAAGAAGAAAGGGAGGTGATCAAACCGATGTTTGGACCTTCAGGTGTTTCAATCGGACAGATTCTTCCATAATGGCTTGGGTGAACGTCACGCACTTCAAAGCCTGCGCGATCGCGATTCAAACCGCCAGGTCCAAGCGCTGAAAGTCGCCGCTTGTGAGTCAGCTCTGCCACTGGATTTGTCTGGTCCATGAACTGTGAAAGCTGCGATCTACCGAAGAAGTCTTTCAGTACAGTCGACAACGCTTTTGCAGAGATAATCTTACCAGGAGTGAGCGTATCTGAAGAAAAATCAAAGAGGTTCATTCTTTCACGAATGATCTTCTCCATACGGGCAAGACCAATACGACACTGGTTTTGCACAAGCTCACCCACTGAGCGCACGCGACGATTGCCCAAGTGGTCAATGTCATCACAGGAGACCTTATCATCGCCTGCCTTCAGACGAAGGAGGTATTTGATGGCGTTGAGGACATCCTCTTTTTTGAGGGTGACAAAAGCGAGCTCTTCGTCATTTGTCTCAAAGCCCAACTTTGAATTCAATTTGTAGCGACCAACGCGTCCAAGATTGTAGCGTTTGGGGTCAAAGAAAAGACGCATCATAGCGGCTCTTGCGTTTGAAAGCGTGGCAGGCTCACCGGGACGAATCTTACGATAGAAGTCTTTGAGGGCCGATTCATAGCTATCAGTTGGATCTTTTGCCAGCATTTTGATGATCGGGCTATTTTCATCCGCATCTTCAGCAATACGAACCACATCAATGCCGCTATCGACCATTCTCTTCAGCATCGCTGTGGTCAGTTTTTCTGAAGCGCGACCAAAGACGAGACCGCTTTCACTATCGACAACATCTTGAGCTAAAATTTTACCAACAAGGCTTCCAGCATCTTTTTCAGATTTCAATTTGACTTTGCGTGTCTCGAAAAACTCTTCCATGATGTCAGCATCTGAAGAGTAGCCCAAACAGCGTATAAAGGTAGTTGCCAGAAGTTTGCGTTTGCGCTTTTTACGGTCGACGTAGATGTGAATCAGGTCATTCGTATCAAAGGAGGCTTCGAGCCAGCTTCCACGGTAGGGGATGATTCGGAAAGAGTAGATCATGTTTCCGCGCGGATGCTTATCTTGCTCAAAGCAGATACCAGGCGAGCGATGAAGTTGAGAGACAACGACGCGTTCTGCGCCATTGATAATAAATGTTCCACCCTCTGTCATAATAGGCACTGTGCCCATGTAGACCTCTTCCTCTTTGATACCAGTTTCATCAGTGAGGCGGAACTTAACTTTAAGAGTTACATTATAGGTGATCCCACGACGGATACACTCTTCAGGCGTGTATTTGGGCAAACCAAGACTATAAGAAATAAATTCGAGAACTGTTTTTTCATCGAATGACTTAATTGGGTAAATTTCATTAAATACTTCTTGCAAACCAATGTTTTCCCTATCATCAGAGAGGACCTCTTTTTGCAAAAACTGATTGTATGACTTTATCTGCACCTCAATGAGGTTGGGAAGATCAAGAATATCTTCCTTCTCAAAAAAACTGATGCGACGCGGGGTTTTTCGCAACATTATACACTCCGTACCATGATTTCAGGACACAAGACTTCAAACACCTATTTTCTGTCAAAAGTCAGCAAAATAGGACGAACCCATGGAGAAAAGCATCAGCATTTCTCCTGGGTTCCTTTCTCTTTCTCAGGTAACTCATTCAAGATGAAGAGTTGGTTTTATTTCGGGCTCGGGCACGGACTCGGTCTCGGGCACGTTCACCAACCAATTCTTCACTTACGCTGTGTATACCTGGGACACCAGCCAGTTAATCTAAGGATTCTTACAATCCTTTCAAAGTCACTTTACCGCCAGCAGCTTCAAGTTTTTTCTTTATCTCTTCAGCTTCAGCTTTTGGTGCAGATTCTTTCACGACCTTTGGTGCGCCTTCAACGAGGTCTTTAGCTTCTTTTAAGCCAAGGCCTGTTACTTCTCTCAGCACCTTGATAACGCCAATTTTCTTGTCTGCTGCTGATTCTACAAGTGTTACTTGGAATGCAGTCGCTTCAGCTGCAGCTGGTGCCGCATCTGCCGCGCCTACGGGTGCTGCCATCATCATGGGAGCTGCCGCGGCAGCTTTTACGCCCCACTTGTTTTCCAGATGTTCTTTGAGTTTTGACATTTCTAGTACTGTCAAGCCACTCAATTCTTCTACGAGTTGTTCAAGGTTTTTACTCACGTTACTACCTCAGTTTTGAAAAATTAAAAAAAATTTTATGTGCATTTTTGCACGAGCTGTTTTAGCTGACCCTTTTGAGTGTTAGCCATTTGCCTCTTCTGCTTTGTTTGCCAAGCAATAGACCACACTTGAAAGCACTGCATCCATTACAGACAATGTTTGCGCCATTGGAGCTTCGAGAAGTCCCAAAAATTCGGCGCGCATCTGATCCATGGAAGGAAGCTTCGAAAGTCTTTCCACATCTTTCGCATCGATAAGCTTGCCATCTAATCTGCCGCCTACCATTTGAAAGACATTTTCATTGCCTTTGCTAAACTTCACTACTGCCTTTGTAAGCTCAATTGGATCCTGACTTGCAAAAACAAGACCTATATGTCCAGGAAGTGTATTCAAATCACACTTCAGATCCATTGACTCAAGAACTTTAATGAAGAGTCGCTTTTTGACAATTTCGAAATTTCCGCCAATTTTAGAAAGCTCTCGGCGAAATTCATTGGCTTTATTAGCAGATACTTTCGTGTACTGCAGCGTGATAAATGCATTTGAGCGAACAATCTGCTCTTTTATCTCATCGAGGAGAAGTTGTTTTTCTTGATTCATACTTACTGCCCCTTCAATGCGATTTCGATTTCACGAGGATCAATCTTTATGCCTGGTCCCATTGTCGATGACATATGGAAAGCTTCAAAGTACTGCCCTTTTGCCGTCGACGGTTTTACACGCTGCACTGCTCTTACAAGAGTCAGGATATTCTCACCTATACTCTCATTTGCAAATGACAGCTTTCCAACCGCGCAATTGACAATCCCATAACGGTCTGTCTTAAACTCGATTTTACCAGCTTTAATCTCTTGCACTGCTTTTACGATGTCAGTTGTCACAGTACCAGCTTTTGGTGTGGGCATAAGGCCTCTTGGACCTAGTACCTTACCAAGCTTTCCAACTTCACGCATCATATCAGGCGTGGTAATCAGGGCATCAAATTCTGTCCATCCAGAATTGATTTTCTCAATGAATTCATCCGAACCCGCAAAATCTGCTCCCGCACGCTCAGCTTCTTTTAGCTTGTCACCTTTTGCGATGACGAGCACAATCAGCTTTTTACCAGTTCCCTTCGGTAAGGAAACGGTACCGCGTACGTTTTGGTCTGATTTACGCGAGTCGATCCCAAGCCTGAAGACGACTTCGACGGACTGATCAAATTTAGTCCGTGGCGCCGCCTTCAATATATCGATGGCTTCATTCAGCGAGTAGAGCTTTGTGCTGTCTACTTGCTTTGCCATCTCCCGACGTCTTTTAGAAGATCTACTCATATTTGCTACTCATTCCTCTTTATCCGGGGCTTCACCCCGGTCTGTTCCCGGAGCTTCACCCCGGTCTGTTGCCGGGGCTTCACCCCGGCCTGTTCCCGGAGCTTCACCCCGGTCTGTTGCCGGGGCTTCACCCCGGCCTGTTACCCAGGGCGCTGCCCTGGGCTGTTCCACTTCCAGTCCTTCGGACTGAAAACAGTTCTTTATGCACCTGCTGCAACTTCAACACCCATTGAACGGGCAGTACCTGCTACAATTCTCATTGCGGCTTCCATTGATGCTGCATTCATATCTTGGATTTTATCAGTGGCAATAGTGCGAAGCTGCTCTTGTGTTAACTTACCTACTTTATCTCTGTTTGGTGCAGCAGAGCCCTTCTCTTTGCCAATTGCCTTTTTAATCATTTCAGCCACTGGCGGCTTCTTACAGATAAAGGTAAATGTTTTATCTGAATACACAGTAATGACTACAGGCAAAATGACATCGCCCATGCCTTGTGTTTTTGCATTATACTCTTTGCAAAAACCCATGATGTTTAAGCCGGCAGAACCAAGTGCTGGACCAATCGGTGGCGCTGGGTTTGCTTTTCCTGCAGGGATCTGCAGCTTGATCATTTTTACAATTTTTTTTGCCATTCTTCTTATCCTTTCACTTATTCAACAGCTGTTTCTTCTGTCACTTCTTCTACCTGCCAGAACTCAAGATCATCAACGCGAGTTTCACGGCCGAAAATGGAAACCAGTACACTCAATCTTCCCTTATCGCTGAAGACTTCGACTACGGTTCCAATGAAGTTCACAAACACACCATCTGTAATTTTAACCTTATCACCAATCTCAAGCTTATGCTTCTGCGTTACTTTCGTTTTTCTAGCTTCCAAATCTGACAGGAGTGTCTCCACCTCTTCATCAGAAAGCTCCGTCGGCTTTTCACCACCTAAAAAGTCAACAACGCCATTTGTGTTCTTTACAAACATCCATGAATCGTCTGTAAGCGCCATCTTAATCAGTAAATATCCTGGCCATAGCCTTTTTTCTACAACACGCTGCTGTCCGCGCTTTACCTCAGAGACATTTTCAATAGGCAAAACAACGCGCTCAATCAACTCACTCATTCCCTGAGTTTGACTTCTTTCCTCTAGCGCCTTTTTGGCCTTTTTTTCCTGCGACGAAAGGACCTGAATCACGTACCACTTGTGCATTGTCATTTCCTTTAACCAAAAAGCAACCTGAATATCATATCCACTACGACCAAAGTCTTCTGGATGATGAGATCCGCAAAATAAATTGCCATTCCTAAAATGAAGGTGGCAAATACAATAACTTTCGCGTACACCTTAACTTCTTCACCATCAGTCCACTGAATTTTATGAAATTCTTCCTTCACATTTTCAAAGAACTGATATGCCTTCTTCATCGAAGGCGCTTTCTGCTCACGTTTGTCATGCACGTTCATTACTGTCATTTTCACCTTTGACTGTCATCTTCACCTTGATGTCATCTTCACCCTATCTGAACTACGAGTGCGGAGGGATTCGAACCCCCGACCGGCGACTTTGGAGATCGCTGCTCTAGCCAGCTGAGCTACACACCCCGGAAGTCACTCATGCTGTCTTTCAACAGCATGAGTAAACTATACAGGCACACAAACCAACTTATTTGATGATTTGTGAAACTGTTCCTGCACCAATCGTACGGCCACCTTCGCGAATTGCAAAGCGCATATTCGCCTCCATTGCGATCGGAGCAATAAGTTCACAAGTCACTTCAACGTTATCGCCTGGCATCACCATCTCCGTACCTTCTGGAAGCTGTACTGTACCGGTAACATCAGTTGTTCTAAAGAAGAACTGAGGGCGATATCCAGTAAAGAATGCAGTGTGACGTCCACCCTCTTCTTTCGTTAAGATGTAGACTGCAGCTTTAAACTTCGTGTGAGGTGTTACAGTACCTGGAGCACAAAGCACCATTCCGCGTTCCACATCCTCTTTGCCTAAGCCACGAAGAAGAATACCAACGTTTTCACCAGCACGAGCTTCGTCGAGTGTTTTGTTAAACATCTCAAGGCTCACTGCTGTTGTTTCTGGAACTTCTTTCTTCAGACCAACGAGTTGGATCTTATCGTTCGTTCGTACAACACCCTGCTCAACACGACCTGTTGCTACAGTTCCACGACCAGAAATGGAGAACACGTCTTCAATCGGCATCAAGAATGGCTTGTCAACATCGCGCTTTGGAGTTGGAATTTTTTCATCCACTGACTCCATCAGCTTTTCAATGGAAGCTTCCCACTTCGCATCGCCTTCAAGGGCTTTCAACGCTGAACCGCGGATAATCGGACAGTTATGGTAGCCTTTCGCTTCAAGAAGCTCTGTAATTTCCATTTCCACGAGATCAAGAAGTTCTTGATCTGATTCGCCGAGTGCATCGCACTTGTTGAGGTAAACAACAATTGCAGGAACACCCACTTGGTGAGCAATAAGAATGTGTTCTTTTGTTTGTGGCATAGCACCATCTGTTGCAGCCACAACGAGGATCGCTCCATCCATTTGTGCAGCACCAGTAACCATGTTTTTGACATAGTCCGCGTGACCAGGACAGTCAACGTGTGCGTAGTGTCTTTTGCCTGTTTCATATTCAACGTGCGTGGCGTTAATTGTAATTCCACGTGCTTTTTCTTCTGGTGTGTTGTCGATAGATGAGTAATCGCGAAACTTCGCGCCACCCTTTTTCGCCAAAACCTTTGTGATCGCTGCTGTCAATGTGGTTTTACCATGGTCAACGTGACCGATTGTACCAATATTGACGTGTGGTTTATTCCTTTGGAAGGCTTCTTTTGCCATTGCGTTTCCTCCTCTTGCTCCATTCCTAACTATTTTGCTGACTAAAACTTGTTACTTGAATCTGTTACCCGAACCTGTTACTCCGGTATCATTTCCTGCCATTTGGCCTTTGCACTTGCCCAGAATAGGAATTGAACCTACGGCCACTTACTTACCATGCAAGTGCTCTACCACTGAGCTATCTGGGCAAAAAGCTTTAGCAAAAAGTATAAAAAACCAACCATTTCAGATACTTTTTACAAAAAACTTCTTATACCTTTTACACACTTTGCTCTCGTAAAGAGACCATTTTACACGTAAAAGCTGTGCAAGTGTACGAAAAAGAGGAAAATTAATTCAAGTACATTCTTCTTCGATTTTTCTCTGAGCTCTTTTGGAGCTCTTTGGAACTCACTCAATTTTGTCGAAATTCTACTTTTGACGGTAAGTAATGCGTGCTTTTGTTAAATCATACGGGGACATCTCAACAGTCACTGTATCACCAACGAGTACCCGGATATTTTTCATACGCATTTTCCCACATAAATATGCAGTCACACGGATGCCATTTTGCAATAAAACCCGAAATGTCATACTCGGAAGTAACTCTTCTACCACACCCTCAAGCTGAATCGTATCTTCTTTGGTCATAATCTCATGTATCTTTGGCGAGAAAATAAAGGGACGCTAAACTGTAAAAAAGAAGAGATTAGATAACTTTTATCATTAAAAGTCAAGGGCAAATAGCCAAATAGCAATAGACAACAACCAATTCGAGAGCTACCCTATTTACAACAAAAGAGGGTCTCTGTCATGGTGCAAAAGTCTCTACGAAACCTATTCTTCTTTTTTCTCATAGCAAATTCTGTGATGCTCTTCAGCACAGAACCCGCAAAAACAGCTCCGATCTGGTTTTCTGAGCCTGCAGCCGAATGGGAAGAGGCTTTACCACTTGGCAATGGCCGCATGGCAGCTATGGTTTTCGGACAGCTGTCTAAAGAACGTATTCAATTGAACGAAGAGAGTCTTTGGTCGGGAGCACAGCAAGATGCTGACAATCCAGATGCCCTCACAGCACTTCCTGAGATACGTAAGCTCCTTCTTGAGGGCAACTACCAAGAAGCTCAAAATGTCACCCTGCAGCGCCTTTTATGTAAAGGACGTGGTGCAAATTTAGGAAAAAGTGCGACCGAAGATTTTGGCTGCTACCAAACTTTCGGCGATTTGCATCTCACCTTTCCAGAAGTTGAAACCACCCGCTATTACCGCCGTGAGCTTGATTTGAATACCGCGATTGCTCGCGTCACCTATTTCATAGATGATGCAATTTATACCCGAGAATACTTTGTCAGCGCTCCCGACCAAGTTTTAGTAATTCGTCTTTCTTGTAACAAGCCGGGAAAAATCAGTTTTGTAGCTCGTCTGGCAAGGCAAGAATGTGCCGCCGTTCAAAAAGAAGCAGCCGATTCACTTTTGCTGCAAGGACAGCTCTCAGGGCAAAAAGGCCTTAAATTCAACGCCCGGCTTCATGCCGTGGCTAAAAATGGAACCTTCTTAGAAACTGACAAAACCATAGCCATTGTTCAAGCAGATAGTGCACTGCTTTTTGTTGCCCTTGGCACAAGCTTCAAGGGGAAAAACCCAGCTGATTTGACAGCAAAGCAAATACAGAGAGCTAGCTCAAAAACATTTGAGGAGCTTAAACAAGCTCACGTTCAGGAGTATCAAACCTATTTCCAAAGAGCCGAGCTTAATATAGAGGGTGCCGATTTTACCAATCTGTCTACAGCACTACGTCTGGAGACAATCAAAACAGACCTACTTGATCCACAACTTATGAGCCAATATTTTCAGTTTGGCCGCTACCTTCTGATCAGCAGCTCAAGACCAGGCTGCCTGCCAGCTAACCTTCAAGGCAAATGGGCAGATGGTATTCAGACGCCCTGGAACTCAGATTATCATACTAACATCAACTTACAAATGAACTATTGGCCAGCTGAGGTAACAAACCTTGCTGACTGCCATACCCCTCTTTTTGACTTTATAGACGGTCTACGCATACCTGGTAGACGCACTGCTAAAATCCATTATGGAGCAAAGGGCTGGGTTGTGCACCATGGGACAAATATCTGGGGTTTTACTCCCCCCTGTGAGGATGCACGCTGGGGCCTTTTTCCAGCAGCTTCTGGCTGGCTCTGCCAGCATCTTTGGGAACATTTTTCTTATAGCCAGGACACTGCTTTCCTAGAAAAAACCTATCCGATCATGAAGGAAGCAGCCCAATTTTATTTAGATTTTCTCATTCAAGAACCTGGAAAAAATCTTCTGGTAACCTGCCCCTCAAGCTCACCTGAAAACAGTTTTTATGGACCTGATGGCAACAAATACAGTGTCTGTATGGGGCCAAGCATGGACCAGCAGATTATCTGGGATCTTTTTTTCAATACAAGCCTCGCTGCAAAAATCTTAAATAATGATCTTGATTTTGCAGCTCAGTTAGACAAAGCGCGCTCACAATTAGCTCCACCTCAAATTGGCAAACATGGTCAAATACAAGAATGGCTGGAAGATTTTGATGAGCCGGAGCCTGGCCACAGACACATCTCGCATCTTTTTGCCCTCTATCCGGGACAGCAAATTTCGTGCAAGAAAACGCCTACTCTGGCTCAAGCAGCACGTAAAACATTAGAACGGCGCCTAGAGCATGGTGGCGGCCATACAGGATGGAGCCAAGCCTGGATCATTAATTTCTGGGCCCGCCTCAAAGATGCTGAAAAGGCGCATGAACACCTAACGGCTCTGCTTACCAAATCAACGCTACCCAACCTGTTCGATAGCCATCCACCATTTGGCCAGCATAAAAAGCCACTCTTTCAAATCGATGGTAATTTGGGAGCTACTGCAGCCATTGCTGAGATGCTTCTTCAAAGTCATGAAGGCGAAATTCAACTCCTTCCCGCTTTACCTGCAAGCTGGCCTAAAGGTCATTTTAAGGGCTTACGTGCCCGCGGAGGCGTGGAATTAGATGTTGTCTGGGAAAATGGAAAAGTCTCAACTGTCCACATCAGGCCATCGAAAACAGCCACCTTGAAAATAGGACTACCAGAAAAAAATAGCTACGCCTACATCTACCCTGAATGCAATTTTCGACAACCGGAAAAAAACATCGTTGAGATCGATGTAAAAGCGGGAGTGAACTACACTCTCACCTGTAAATAAAATAAAATTAGGAGACACTCATGACTTTAGCACTTCAACAAAAAGCGATCTGTGAGGCACTCGAAGCCTGGAACATTACGGGCGCAACTCCCATAACGCCATTTTCTGAACCTGAATTTGCTATTGGCACAATTATAAAAGCCACTGCCACAGATCCAGAATTAGAGCCAGGAGCGGCACCCGATCAGTATGATCTGACCATACAGTTTGACAATAGCTTGTTGGGTTTGCAGAAGACAACAGTGCAACTCTCCAGCTCAGACCCCCTTGTAAAGAGGCAAGTAGTCTGTATGAGGAGCTGTTTAAAGGGAATTCCGGCCCTCCGTATTCCCAAGCTCTTATTAGTCGGTTTTCCAAATAACGAAAAGCAAATACATCTATTAACTGTACCTCCGAATGCTCCACATGGAAAACTCACAAAATTTCCTAAACTTACTCCTAAAAAGGGCTGTAGTGAAATCGTTTCGGCAAAAATTATAGCATTGCAAGCAGTACCTACAGGATTAATAGCTACAGCATCTTGTACAAGCTCTTCATCCTCTTCTGGAACCGCTTCTGCGGGATCTATTTCCTCTGCATCAGTCGCTTGCACCACTACTATCGATCCGAAAGCTCAAGAAAAGTCAAAACAAGATTCAAAAATCAGTGGGTCATCTGCCTCTTCAGCTTCTCTTAGAGACACCAAGGCACATGAAAAAGCAACAGTTGCGCCAAAGGCCTCTGTTACGGCAACTGCTGCCACGACAAACGCTCTCATACGGTGCTATATGGCAACACTCGACGCCGGTTTATATGGCATGCATAGGGCGGTTTTACCAGCACTCTCGGAAGAAACTGCAAGCAATTTTCTCAATGCTCGAGTAGCCGCTTTTGTACATGGACAATCAATTGATGTCGAAATAATGACTGTGACTGTAGGTGGTGAACAGATTCCCTTCTGTATTGAGCGGTTGCTCGACAAGGGTGCACATATAATGCCTCCTCTCGGCATCAAATTGCATGGAGTATAATCACGCTCTAAGCTGTGATTCGTAAAAATTAACCTTACTACCATTCTACTATTTTTAATGTATATATGTTAGCGT
>Ga0364909_10233_pt1 | contig 17593 bp, 8 predicted proteins | sample SorcelJu500001C3_3_FD_206966 | JGI IMG/M metagenome (GOLD analysis project Ga0364909, IMG submission 206966) | Enriched cells from Trout Bog Lake Hypolimnion, Wisconsin, USA - BchlTB.June25.5000.01.C3 | ecosystem: Environmental > Aquatic > Freshwater > Lake > Hypolimnion/Profundal zone | place... | reverse complement strand
CATCCAAAGTTTGCAAGTCTGCCAGTGAAAGGATATTCCATGAGAAAAAGTAAGGGGCTGCCGTCGGGTTCCGCAAAATTTCCCCGTCGTGCGGAAGATGTGGTGCCAGCTGAGACGTCCCTCTGGTCACTTGCAGAATCCCAGCGACTAATTCACGAGTTGCAGGTCAACAACTTCGAATTGGAGATGCAGAATGATGAGCTTCGGCGGGCTTGGAACGAGAAACAAGAGGCCGAGACCCTCTTGGGGAAATACAGCGACCATTACGACTTCGCTCCGGTGGGTTACTTTAACCTGAACAGCGCTGGGATTATTCTCGCAGTCAACTTCACTGGCGCAGATATCCTGGGGACCACGCGCTCCTTGTTGACAAACCAGAATTTGGATTCGTTTATCGTCAGAGACAACCGGGTGGTCTTTCACGACTTTCTCTGCAGGGTCTTCGCGAGGGATGCCAAAGAAACCTGCGAGGTTATGTTTTTGAGAGGCAAGGTTCCTTCGGTCTTTGTGCAGATTGAGGCCGTCGTCGCCGAATCAAGGAAGGAGTGTCGTGCCGTAGTTATTGATATCACTGAGCGCAGGCGGGCTGAAGAAGCGCGTGCGCGTCTGGCAGAAATTGTGACATCATCAGCGGATGCCATCATCTCCACGGACCTGAACGGTGTTACTCTCGACTGGAATGCCGGGGCGGAGCGCCTATTTGGCTACTGTGGCGAAGAGGCCGTCGGCAAACCGATAACCCTAATAATCCCCCCCGAGTTGTATGCAGAGGAAAGCTGGATTCTGCATAGGATACTTGAAGGGGAGAGGCTTGACCCTTTTGAAACCGTACGGCTCACGAAAGATGGCAGACGAATCGAGGCATCGGTTACCGTTTCGCCGATTAGGATTGCTGGGCGAATTGCCGGGGCATCGAAAATAGTTCGCGACATCTCAGAGCGGAAGCGAACCGAGGCATACCGGGAAATGGGATTGGCTGTCTTGCAAATTCTGAACGACACGGCTGATCTTCAGGACTCGCTTGAGCAAGTCCTAGCCACGTTGAAAACCCGAACCGGGCTGGATGCCGTGGGCATTCGACTGCAAGAGCGAGATGATTTCCCCTATTTCACCCAAAACGGCTTTCCCAAAGGTTTTACCTTAACGGAGAACACTCTGGTTGAGCGTGACGAGAAAGGGAGGGTATGCCGAGATGAAAATGGTAATCCAAGTCTGGAGTGTGCGTGCGGCTTGGTCCTTTCTGGTAAGGCCGACCGGACTAACCCGCTCTTCACACCCGGGGGGAGCTTCTGGACTAACGACTCTTCCCAGCTTTTGGACCTTCCCCTTAGCGAAGATCCACGGATTAATCCTCGCAACAAATGCATACGCGAGAGCTATGCGTCTATGGCGCTGGTACCCATTCTGAACAATAAAAGGATCCTTGGCCTGATTCAGTTCAACGACCAGAGTAAAGGACGCTTCTCCCTTGAAACGGTTGGGCTTTTGGAAGGAATTGCAACGCACATCGGATCGGCCCTGATGCGCAAGAAGGCTGAGGTTGAGAAGGTCAAACTCGAAAACCAACTTCAGCACGCTCAGAAGATGGAATCTGTGGGGCGACTGGCAGGTGGCGTTGCCCATGATTTCAACAACATGCTAGGTGTCATCATCGGGCATGCAAACCTTGCCCTCATGGATTTGGACCCTGGCCATCCTGTCAATGCCAACATGGAGGAAATCCGCAAGGCGGCCGAAAGATCCGCCGACCTCACCAGGCAGTTACTGGCATTTGCACGCAAACAAGCCATAGAACCCAAGGTGCTGGACCTTAATGAGTCAGTGTCGGGCATTCTAACAATGTTGAAACGGATCATTGGCGAGCACATTGACCTCAAATGGGAGCCGAATAAGGCTCTTTGGCCGGTAAAGGTAGATCCCTCCCAGATCGACCAGATCCTAGCCAACCTTTGTGTCAACGCTCGTGACGCCATTGCGGGCAGAGGAAAAATCACCATCGAGGCAAGAAACCTCGTGATCGACAAGGGCTACTGCTCACAAAACGCGGACTTTGTGCCAGGAGAGTATGTGTGTCTTGCGGTTAGCGACAATGGGCATGGCATGGACAAGGAAACATTGGCCCATATCTTTGAACCGTTCTTTACGACCAAAAATGTTGGCGAGGGGACCGGGCTTGGTCTTTCAACGGTGTATGGTGCGGCCAAGCAGAACGCTGGATTCATCGGCGTCTACAGTGAACCAGGTCTGGGTACAACACTTACGCTCTATCTCCCCCGGCATGAGGGGCAGGTTCAACCGCGAACCAAAACTGTGGTGATTCCACCTCCAGGCGGGAAGGAAACCATACTGCTGGTGGAAGATGAACCTGCAATACTGGATGTAGCCTCGGAGATCCTTAAACGACTGGGCTACACCGTGCTGGCTGCAAACTCCCCGGACGAAGCCATGTGCAAGGCGAGGGAGCACGTTGGAGATATTACACTGCTCCTCACCGATGTGGTTATGCCCGAGATGAATGGTCGTGACTTGGCAAAAAAGCTGCATTCACTCTACCCTCACCTAAAGCGCCTATTCATGTCGGGGTATACCTCTGATATCATTGCCCACCACGGCGTGCTTGACATCGGGGTTTCTTTCATTCAAAAGCCGTTCACAGTGACTGCCCTGGCAGCCAAAGTGCGTGAGGTGCTGGATGAAATGGGACCTGCCGAGGGCAACAAGGCGATAGGGACAGATGAATTTCGAACTGATGCCGAAGAGTATCTTCAGGTAAATCCCACGGGGAATCACGCGCCCCGGTCTTTGGAGGAGATGAACAGGTCCTTCCATGAGCTTGAAGTCAGCCGGATTGAACTTGAGATGCAGAGCGAGGAACTCATCGCCAGTCGTGCTGAGACCGAGGTTTCTTTGGACAAGTACTCAGCCCTCTTCGATTCGGGCCCGGTTGGATACCTCACATTTGACCGCAAGGGTACTGTTAATGCTGTGAGCCTTAGCAGCGCCAGCCTTTTGGGGGTTGATCGTTCCCAGCTTATAGGGGAGCATTTCTGGCTGTTTGTCGCTGTCAAATCACGTCCCGCATTCGCGGACTTTCTCAATAATATCTTCACGAGCCCAACAAAATCAGGGTGTGAGGTGGCTCTCCTGGGAAAGGGGAATAACCCCATCTTTGTGCAGCTCGCAGCCCTCGTAGCAGCATCGGGACAGGAATGCCGCGTTGCCATGATCGACATCACCGAGCGCAAACGTGCCGAAGAGTTGCTGCGTATCAATACTGATGAACTGCAAGACCTCTACAACAACGCGCCTTGCTGCTACCATTCACTGGACGAGAGGGGGCGATTCGTCCGTATTAATAATACAGGGCTCAGGTGGCTTGGCTATCAGCGCGATGAGGTAATAGGGGCACTGAGTTTTACCGATGTTATCTCACATGAAAGTGCGGAGACCTTTCACATCAACTTCCCAAAGCTTCTGGAACAAGGGTGGGTCAGGAACCTTGGATATGAGATGGTCCGCAAGGACGGCTCAAAATTCCCGGCCATCGTCAATTCAGAGGCTATCCGAGACGGCGAGGGCAGGTTTCTGATGAGCCGTAGTATGATTTTCGACAACACGGAAAATAAACGGGCCGAGGAGAGTCTCAAGAAATATGCCCGACGGCTCATCGTCATGGAAGAGGATTTAAGGAAGAAAATTGCCATGGACCTGCATGATGACATCGCACAGGTGCTCTCTGCCCTTGGTCTCCATCTAGCTCACATCAGTAATAATGTGAAGGGTGAACCCGGAAGCTTTCTCAGCATTGCCCTTGAAGATTCACGAAACCTGACCAAAGATGTCAGCCGTAGCGTGCGCAATTTGATGGCTGAACTGCGCCCGGAGCAACTGGACGAGTACGGCCTGGAAGCGGCCATACGCTCGCATGTACTGCAATATGCAAATAGGATCGGTGTCGAGGTCGCTGTAAATGTTGACCCAAATTTCCCGAGACTGAAAACAAAGAAAGAAACGGCAATCTTCCGCATCACCCAGGAGGCACTCCAGAATGTCGCAAAGCACGCCGTAGCCACGAAGGTGACCATTTCCATGACCAGAACAGGCGAATTTGTTCGGATCACTATCGCAGACGACGGGAAGGGGTTTGTAGCTCGGAATGCTTCGCCTCTGCCAACAGGGTCCGGGTGGGGGCTCACTAATATGCGTGAACGTGCTGAACTTATTGGCGGCGTTTTTCGGGTTGATTCGGTCTTGGGACAAGGGACAACAATCGAGATAGAAATCAAAGTATAGAACATGTGGAGGTAACGCTTGGACTGATCGCTTAAAGGCCTACTTAATGGTCTCTTTAGAAACGGACCCAGAGTACGTTAATCCTGCGCTGGCCGCGTCTCCGAGGCGAGAAAACAAGATGTTTGCTAGCGAGGAATGAGACTCCGTAGTTCTCGCAAGTCGACCGGTTTGACGCGGATGTTTGCAGGTCGTTATCACATAGACGTGTTCCACCCTATGCACACCCTTAAGGCACTTTTCTGGAGCCGTTTTCTGAGCACCCCAAAATAGCAATTTCGACAGCTTGGTTGCCACTCCCTGTATCCCTTGTACCGCGGTATTCCTATCTCTTCCTATCCTTAACGTGCTCTATTTTCCGTTTTCTGAGACGCCCCCGAGGAGGGCCTTTTAGATGGCAAGCATGTAATTCTGACCTCCCATGCAGAGGAGTTCTTGCTTCGTATCCAACAAGAATTAGGCGCGGCACGTGCGCAAGAGATGAAACTTTATAAGTTTCTACCGCATCAGGGCGAACATCATCTACGCATTGATACAAACCCAGCATCCAAGAATTACGTACTGCTAGCCCGGCAGGCATTCGAAGCTGAGGATAAACGTGATGCCTTGCGGTATTCCAGGCCTGCTATCGAAAGTCTCACTGACAGGCTTTGGACTTGGATGGGTAGGCAGGGTGATGGAGCAATAGAGCTGAAATTGTTTGGTCCGAAATCTCCTTGGGAGCTGAATAACAAGTGCAATAAGCTACGCGCAGCCCTCAGACGACGCTCGAACCCGCCCGCTGGATTGGTATCGTCGCTTGGAGCTCTGGACACACTTTTGGGTATAAATGGTGGCTCTATCGAGTGGGGCTACCTAAATGGAGGCATTCACGATTCACTACGTGATGGTGAGTTCGACCGCGCTGTGGTCAGAATCATTGTTGACGCTATTTCGTCTCTGGATCAAGGGTTAGCGGAACTACAGCGGTGAAGTACCAGTAGACCTGGAAGATTTGCGACTTGGTTCATGGCTGGCGCACATCTTGAGTTTTTACGCCGGAATGCCCGTTCGAACTGGTCATTTACGGGAGCGGTGAATACAGCTCCATATGTGCCGCCTCCGCTACCGCGATCCGCTCCGCGTCCTGGCGGCCGAAGTCAAAGTGCCACAGCGCCGGCAGACGCACGATGGAGTCCCATGGCGGAATTCCCGGGACCGGCGCGTCCATCATAACGAGCTTCACGGTCTTGTCGGGATAGCGAGCTGCAAGGCATAGGCGACCTGGGCAGTGGAATGCCATCTGCAATGCGTGGTGACTGTCTGGGATCCATGCGATATCAACATTGCGTACCGTCCGGGATCGTGGACCTCACCCAGTTGCTACTTTATGGCGCCAGTACAGACAGCACAAGAGCTTGACGTTCAGGTTCGAGTTCACTTATTTGTACTCGAAGACGATCAACAGCGGGACGCCACATGCTTTGATAAAAAACACCATCGTCTGGATTGAACATATCGGACATGAGGTCATCGACCTCAGCAGCACTTCGGAAAACGCAGTGAGCGTCCAAATCAATATTTATAGAAATGCGCTCAAAGGTCCGTGGTAGAGGCAAAGCAGCAATGCCATCGGTTAAAGTAAGGAAAATGGAAGGCTGCAGACTGGCTGTGGGCTCAGCAACACGTGCAAGCACCAAGTCCGAGAGTGACTTGGCGTAGATGTCTAGTGCTGAAAGATTCGCATCCAATAATGTCACCACTCCTGGAGATGGTACCCTCGCAAGAACATCCCTCACAGTCGCGTCATCAATTAAACCGACGGTCAAATCAATCAAAATACTACGGCACTTCAGCGTTCTTGCCCACCCCTCTACAAGGGGCCGTGCAGCTACACCCCGTACGGAAACCATTAGTCCGGCACGAAAGGCGGTTTCGCAGACTAGATTGAGAGATGTGGCATGTTTGGCAGAGACCCCGTATGATTTGAGAATTGAAACCGCATCACTACAGCTTGTTGACAACTCACGTACAATGGGCTCTGCAAAAGGACCTCTGTTGTCTGAGCGACCATCGCTGATAGCGCCTTTTGCCTGAACCGGCGCCAATAATGCCTGAAAGATCGCCAGGTCAGCAAGTGTTCCCAGACCGTCAGCACGGGCCTTATCAAACCGCGTCTTAACAGCCTTTGAAACTTCATCAAGAAGCTTTCTATACTCTTCGCGTTTCTTACGGATCCGCTCCTCCCATTCATCGCGTTCTTTCTGCAGCTTGGTTATGTCCGTTTTCAGGCTCGTCTTATTTGCAATCTGCCTCATAGCCTCTTGTTCTACCAATCGGGCTATGCGCTCTATTACGCATGGATTATCCATAAGTTCATTCACAAGTGAATCAAATGCTTCTTTTTGTTCCGAAAGGCGCTCGATTTGGGATTTGATCCGCTGGATGCGCAAAGCATCGGCTTGAATTTCTTGAGTACCTAATGATTGCGCCAATTCCTTTATTTGGCTTTGCGCCAGCCCGCTCTTTCCGCCTTTGAAGAGTTTGCGAACAGCAGATCCGAGGCTCGCGCAGTCATAAATGCCCTGTTCCTTAGGAAGTGGCCCTACAACATAGAGACATCCTTCAAGACGTATCGCTGAAAGAACTGTCCATGAACGCAGCCCAAGCTCATACGTTTCATCTTTCGATAGGACCTCAGTCCGTTCACTGCGAGCACCTACTATCAGACCATCATCGAGTTTGAAGAGAAGCGGCTGTAGGCTCCCATCCAAGCGTTCCGAATACTCTTTTAAAAACTCGCGCACAGAGTCATAGTCTGTTGAAGAAAAAGGAACTGTTCGCACCTCGTAAACTACTCTTACCTCAGATACAAGGTGGAAATGAGTGGCCTTATCCGTTTCATGTTCCGCAACCCGCCAAACTCCAATCTGGCCTCGTGTCGGTTGCTTCGGGTACCCTGCGCGATCGAAAGCCATGATGTCACCAGTTTCAGGAAACAGCTCACGCTTTCTCTCATTGGTCAAGAGCTGAATCTGACTGTCAACGATAACGGCAAGAGGATTAACGAAAACTGCTGATTTCTTGTCCGATTTAGTGCAATAAGCCAATACCTCATTAGTCTCGATAGCAAATTCACCCTGGAACATCCCTGGATCAATAATTCGAAGCCCTCGAGCAGAAGTCTCGTTGGAAGCCAGTCTTGATAGCTGTAGAGTTACGAACTGCTCGAAAAGGTTATGCAGCATACAATTTGCTGATAGCACATCGGCTACATCCTTCACCTCTTTTGTGTTTCCTTGCCGAGCCGACTGTAAGCCTACAATGAATGCAGCCAATTCTGGTGAAAAACCTTCCAGGTGCTCATCGGCATCTCTACCTTCAATCAGATCGATGAGCACATGAGGAAGGTTTTTAGGATACGCTGGTTCGGAGGGCATCAAATCAGGCAGATCACTGCAAATACCTACGACATCCTCTCGTTCCTTTATCTGTCCACCTATTGAGGTTTTCAAAAAATCGAGCAGAAGTTCCGGTGGATCATCACTGAAGAGATGAACTAAACATGATCGGGATAGCCTGCGAGCAGAGGTCTCTGAAAGGTGCTCATCAAGTTCCTCGTATATTATAAATTCCTGTAATACCTCCTCGGAAGTTGCGGGATCAACCATAGTGACATGCTTCGCAAACCAATTCTTCACCACCTTGTCAGTCAATGGCGGTAGCTCGGCAAGCTTGCGAATTCGTGCGTTGAAGCCGAATGGCAGATTTTGGACTTTCCCACCGCCATTAATAAGCGGCAGTCTACAGTCGGTGAAAAATCTCCGCAATTCGGAATCGTTTGTTCCTAGTCTCAATAAAAATTCTAATCGCTTACGGTCAATACCTCGATAAGCCATTGGATGCTTCCCCCCTAGCTCGATTGAGCACGAATAATGTATGGGCGCAACCACGCCAGTTCACTGTTTATAGTCACCGGAGATGTCTCAGCCGACCGATTGATAAGCCGTTTTGAGATATCATGGCCGTAAATGCGAGTTACTACCCCTTCAAGCCATGAATCTCTTGTCGGTATCTGCAAGTCGACCCCCATCGCCTCTGAGCTTGATCTTTCAGGAATTGGCCAAGCTAGAGCACCGAAGTTTCCGGCATCTATATCCTTATAATTATCCCCACAGAGGGCGTAGCTCACACCTTCTCTAATCCATATCTCCTTTGAGAGAGTAAGACTATCCGCCACTCGTCGGCTCGGGCACAAAATGCGCAGACTCTCCCTAGAGTCCTGCCAGATGGATCCTTTTAGCCCAGGTTCAAAAATATCATGTGCAACATCACCAATCACAATGCGTACCCCTTCGGGCTGAAACAGTGGACATTCTTCGACTCTCCCTAAAAGCACCATATTCCCATCTAAAAGAATCGAGAAACTTCCCGTCTTTATTCCGGTTATTTCAACCCATTTATCCGTAATATCAGTGACTTTTGCATGGGCCACATGGCTTGGTGTATCAATTATTGCAACAGGGCGTCGTTCGGTTCTTGCTATGAGGATGCGATCCGTGGGTACCTGGAAAACATGAGTACCATCAGGTTCAATGTGGTGGGGTGGTGGATCTACAAAGTAAGCCCGGGCGCTTTGATTTCTAACTTCCCGTCCCAGGTATCTGGCAATGGCATCCATTTCTATCTGACTTCTAATTTGTGTAGCTTTTGGCAGGACGATTTCGTACAGGCACCAACCGTACTGTTCATCTCTACCCTGTATACCAATTTCGATACTCTTTGGGACCGGATTGAGTGGCTGTTTAGTAAGCAGTTGATATCGCTCACCCCATTCTAATGGAGCCTCAGTTCCCAGAAGCCGGCTCCATCCCTCGCCGGGTCTAAAATAGTTATTGGTCGCTCTAAACATGGTTACGGTTTGTTTGATTGCCGCACCCACCCAGGCCAATTCACCAGTAGATTCTATATCTATTAGAGGCACTCTCGGAGTGTAGACCTTGACCGAACAAGGTCGCTGAAGTTTAGATGATGTGTAGCTAAGTTCTCCCAAAGGGGATTGGATTTTTATGCTGCCGGAAATTTCCACTCCCTGTTGTAACTGTGGCAATTTTACGTGAATGTAATATCTTTTCCGTTCCGTCTGCTCCAAGTATATTCCACCCCGAGTCGATAAAGTGCTCGACTTGGGGTGTGCCTCATTCCAATCCAAATGAGAGCTCGACTTTGAGATTACATTAAGCGGGTGATAATTTTCGCATTCAAGTCTACCGCTATGACCGTAATGCGCAAAATGTTGACGACGGTTCGATCCTGAACGTTTAAAAACAGGTTCGCCGCATGCAGGACACGACAACCAGAAGGCGTATAAGCTTCGTTCGGTGGCGTGTATGAGATTACCTGATTGGTCCCGCGCCCAGTCCATTCATCATCTCCTCAAAAAAATAAAATGTTCATAAGACCAAGCGATGAGCGACTTGAGGTGTTGTACTCATGACATTTGAGAGAAAGCACCTGGCAAATCCCTTGCTAATTCGTAAGGTGAGAATGCATATCTTAATTGCGATTCGACGAAGCCTAAATTCTTTGGCTCGACAAGTGATGGGTAGGACCAAAGCGATACAGAGGGTCCGCCACGAGTAGCTGTTATCGGAGCTTCACACATATCAGAGATTTTCCATCCTGCCAACTGTAGTAATTGCACCAGCGGTCTTAATTCCTCTTGTTGTCTGGAACGTTCAAATTCCGTTGGCGCACTCCCCCCTTTTACGAAACGAACCAAATCAAGTGCAAGGAAACGGTCGAGGGACCCGTGATGAAGTCGATTGCCATAATGACGCAGACACTTGTCGCAGGATGTTGTGCAGTCGCACTTTGCCAAAAGCGACTCCGCCTCAACAAATACCTCTGAGAAACCTTGTTCTGCCTGGGTAGCATACCCGGCCCCACCCGATAGTGTGTCATATACAAAGATGTCGGCAAAATGATCAGTGCCATGCCTCACAAAACGGTAGCCGGCATTTACCTCTCTAATATCAATATCCAGTGTATGGGCAATCGCAAGCACTAGGGCCTCACAAAACGATTGGAGAGCATCGGCTAATGGTTGTCGTGCTCTCTTCTCAATCGGGTCAAAACGAAAAGGCTCCACTATGGGCAATCGGAAAAGAAGAATGTCCGAGGTAAACGAATATCCAAGAAACACCTGTGTAAAATCGCCATTGCAGGTGCGTGGAGGATAGGGAACTCCACGGGGAGTTTCGATAAGGTAGTCACGTTGATGTGCTCCTTGCTTTCCATCGAATGAGGCTTTCCCGCAACGGGAGCAAATTAAAAATCCATCCTCCTTATCCCCCTTGTTCACCATGACAAGAGGCTGGGTTCGCATAGAGGTCAGTTGCCCGCAAGAGAGAAAAGTCTTCCATTCAAAACTGATTTCACTCTCGGGGAGCGGCAACTGTGCCGAAGTTGCTTGAGTAAAGAGTTGCTCGTCGTCATATTCATCAATTTCTTTACCCTCTGCCGGGTATACCACTTCTGGCTGAATTACCGTGACGGAAGCCAAATTCGTCGTTTGGCAAAGCGGACATGGTTGCCCCTCCGTAAAGTCTTCAAGGAAACCTGCTGTAAATAAACACTCCGTACAATGCACGTACTTGCGCAGCCCAATAAAAAGCCGCTCCGCACGGTCTGCGGCAGTTCTTGAAGTGCTTGCCGCCACAGTGCCGACACGATATGTCTTCTTATCAACAACGACTAGGCGTCCAGGAGCGTACTCAGAAAGCGCAACATTGAGGCCTTGTTGGGGTCGCTGAATCAATTTCACCTGGTGAAATCCTTGCCCCCCCCCTTTCTCCTCAATTTGCAACGCGCAGAGATTCCGTGGAAAGGCATAGGAAGGAAGAAATCCGCGACTGAAAAGGAACTCAATCAAAGGCTCATCAGATTGATCGAGATCTTCCTGCCCCTTCGGACGATTCACGTCGAGGGCATGAATAAACTCATCTGCAATTACTCCGGGTTCACGTTCAAAGCATGTCGGCAACCACTCTCGGATCGAACGATAACAATTCCGTACCTCAGCACTCTCCAATATCCATTTCTTGAAAGACTGAAGACTGAAATCTCCTTCTCCAACGTAGAAGTCCCATGTTTTTCCGAGCATCGTGAATAGGTTCGATTCGCTTCCAGCTACGACCTTGGAGTGGAAAAATGCCTGAATCAATTGGGCACGTATATGCCGTTCAACGATATGCGGATTTTTAGTATCTACAGTTGGGAGAGGAGGGTCACCCGATATAATTAGCTCTGGGTTTTCAAAGTAGTGATTGTCGTGCGGATTATTTTGCGCATACGTGAGTACCGTCGATATTGCCGCTCCCCTGCGACCCGCACGTCCAGCGCGTTGCTGGTAATTCTGTCTTTGCGGGGGGATGTTTCGCAAACCTACAGCCACAAGAGAGCCAATATCAATACCTACTTCCATTGTTGTTGTGCTACTGAGGACGTCTATTGACGTATCACTCGAGCCTATCAAAATATCACGGAATCTTCTTTCAAACTCCTCTGTTGTTGGTATCGGTATGTCGGGATCAGTTTGGTCTAGAAATGATAGCTGAGCGGTGTGTTCTTCTACCGCCAAGTTTAGAGGTTTTTCGACCCCATTGAGGACACGAACAACAGGATCCCGCCAAAAGCTCTTCCGCGCCCGCAGATAGTTGGTGGAGGCCGGCTCAACCAGTGAAACCTTTGTTGAGAGGCAATTAGGGCAATGTTCCCACCACAGCCTAGGTGAAATTGCGGTGCAAGTCATGCACTGGTACCAAGGACTCTCAATAGCAACTTCGAGCCGTACACGCTTTGGTTCCAGATACAAACTGCCTCTTTCTTCAGCACAGAGCACCTTCGCCATGATGGCAATGAAAGAGTCGAGATCCCCCAGTCGTTGGGCAAGGAAATTCTGCTGGCGTTTGGTGAATCCTTTCTTTGCCTCGATACCACTGCTTATTAGATACCCCTCTGCACCTGAAGCTTCACGCCGAACGCCTGACTTAACAGATGGATCAAAGGCAAACTGGTTTGCGAATCCTTGCAGCCATGGGATAACGAGGGTGAGCGCAACTTCTTTGTCTATGGAAGGATAACCATCAGCAATCGCCCTCATAGCCTTTTTTGTTGGGCATAGGTATGCAAGTGTTAGCGCATTAACTGAATAATAAGGCGAGCCAATCTGGCGTAACAGGAGAGCCGTAAACCTTGGGGGCGGGGCCGAGTCAAACTCAAGCAAAGCCCCTTGGAGGTCGTCTCTGTACCATTCCTTATATTCACTTACATGGCGTTGCAACTTCAGTCGATCATCACCATCGAAAAGCTGCAAACCAGTTTTTACAAGGATATCGAGGAAGGCGACATAGATCCACTGGCTAAGTACCGCCTCATGGCCTATTCGTTTCAATTCCGACGCAGCAAGAATGAGGACTTGCCTAAATACGTCCTTCTCGATTTCGCGCGGAATATCGCGTGCAAGGCGTGCAGCCTTTTGTCTCCCGTCAGAAAACAGAAGCGCCTTGCGTCCACCGTTTGGGGACTGAATGGTAGCAGGTTTTGTAGCTGGCTGAAGGGCAACTTGTTCGCGGACAAGGTGCGCAAATGGAGCTTCACCTTTGGTGGTCTGATTCATGATCTTTGGGGCGTTTTGCCACCGCTTCAGACAGACTGGGCATTCACCGTCAAATGAAAGAACCATTCCTGAATAACCAGCGACAGTCCCCTCAGGTCTGATGAGTTCGCGGTACTGGCAGGCCAAATCAGGCTGTGGTTCTTTTTCTTGAAGACGTCCCGTTTCCATATGCAACCATGTTTTTAGACCCTCAGGGCTTTGGTCTGACCTACGCTCGACTTCTACCAGAAAGTGGGCTTCGAGCATCGCACAACCTGACCAGAGGCCAGTAGATGGCTCATGCCAGAGAAAATTGTCGTTCTCATCCCGCATATAACCACGAATGAAGGCAGCGCCGCAATCCCGGTGGATTAACAGTTCGTATACACGCGCCCCACAATCGCAACGCAGTCGCGGCGTGGAGAAAAGCCGTCCGAGAATACTAGGCTTGTCGTTTCTTGCCCGGCAGGGACACTTCGGGTTTGCACAAGCAAACAAGCCTGGCAATCCGCGAAAAAAAAGATGAGAGCGAACCGGTGTGAAGACCCGGTCCTTATCTTTTTCTCGCGCAAAAGTCATCAGAGCGAGCAGACTTTCAAGAGAGTCACCTGGAGATTCCCCAAGGGGGAAGATTTCATTTGCAATTAAAGACAGTGGTCGTGGTCTTGAAGTTATAAGATTTGCGGCAAAGGCTGCTGGCCCAAAGGACTGCAACCAATCGTGGACAAGGTACTGAAGTTCTTTCTCACCAAGCTCACTATTTGTAGCTTTCTTCCCTAAATCAGTTAGCAGACGGCGGAAAGCTTCTACGGCCTGAGAGGCACTTGTTTCGTGAATTCTGTGAAGCGAAGAAAAATCGTATGCAGAAAGTGAATTCGCCTCGCTTAGCGTGGCTGTCCGCTCATTAGGCTTGCTGTCCCCTATACCAGTGATAAGGTCGAAACTGCTAGTCGAATTTTCTAGACCGGTGAGATCCGCGGCGAATAGTTTTATTCTTTTTTTCGCCTCATTTGTTGAACCAAGGCTTGCGCTTGTCAATATATACCGTATTTTATCACGGCTCACACCAAGTCGCGAATGTAGGCGACGTAGCAGGTATGCGACTTCAGCTCCGCCTGATCCTCGATACATATGGGCTTCATCTAGTACTACAGTTAAATGGTTATTAGGAGCATATGAGAGCCATTTGGCGGTTTGCTCAAAAATATTTTTTTCGATAGGCCGCAGAAGCATGTATTCGAGCATTGAATAGTTTGTAACAAGGATATCAGGACACATTTCCTGCATTTCCTGGCGCGAGAAGAGCTCCGAGTCTTCAGCTCCAGTTTTGAACGATGACTCTATGAAACGCTCGATATCCTTGGCCGGCCATTTGCCTTCCTTTTCTAGTAGAGAGCGAACCTCGACGGATAATGGAGCATCATTACCATCACGAAATCGTTTTTTAAGCAATTTCCCGATTCGCTCTCGGTTTTTTTGAGGAGAATCCTTTCCTGGGTATGGAGTCCTACTCGTATACATCCCAAATGTCGCCCGCCGATCCCGATTCCCCTTCAAGGCCCGTGCGATCTCAGTATCGCCGAGAAGCCTGCGCAGACGGGAGAGTTGGTCGTTGACCAAAGCGTTCATTGGGTACAAGAGTATCGCCCTGCATCCTGGCTTCAGCCAGGAGTTCGGATTCACTGCTGACTCAATTGCTAATGCGCCGAGGATTGGCATCAGAAAGCACTCAGTCTTGCCTGAGCCGGTTCCGGTTGCAACGATTATCTCCGTACCACGTCCCAGGAATGCTTCCAAGGCTGCGGCCTGATGGGCATAGGGCTCTCGATAGATACCTACGTTCGGCCGACTCGAAGCAAGTGTCAGGATGTCTTTTGCCGGTTGAGGAATGGACAGGTCAATATACGCCTTACCTGTAGCGTAAAATGGAGTTGCCTCCAATCGCGGTTCCTGAAACGTGATGCCTTGGCTATAGAGCAGGCGACGCCTCTCTTCAATCAGGTCCTCATCCCAAATGTGGTATTGTGCTTCAAGATATTGATGGAAGGTGTTTTTAAGGCCTTCAAAGACTGTTCTCGCCGAGTAGTTTCTAACATTAACCATTAATTTTCCTCACTTCACAGCCGAGACGTTTCAGCCTTGCTGAGATCTGGAAAACATACGAGTCATCGGTCACACGATAAGCCTTGCCTGTCAGCGACATATCCCGCGACCCAAGGGCGAGGATTAGCTGGCGCTCAGGCCGGGGAAGACTCGCTGGGGCATAGATAACGGATTCGGTATTGCGTGAATCGATCATCACTGTGATTGGCCTGCCCATAAGTGCTGCAAAACCAGAACACAAACGTGCCACCTCTAACGGGGTTGAAGATTCTGCGACCAGCCTTTCCCCTTTAACTCTGCCAAAAAAATAGCGGTAACAGTCGCGACCCAAACGTTCTCTGCATACAGAGACCCCCTTCAATTGCATCGAAGACAGGGGTGTATCTGCCCACACAGGGATGTTTATTTCTCCAAGTGTAGATCGGGCGGTACCCATCCTGAAATACTGGACATTTCTTGGTGAGATCGTTGTCCCCATACCATTCTCTGCTTCTGCAACCTGAGCTTCACTCCAAGCAACGCTGTCTTGCACATGGAGTCCCAACCAGTTATCTAACTCTTGAATCGGCAAACCTTTAGCGTCCGATTGTGCAATGACCCTGGCGTGGCCCATTCGCGTGACACCGTAGAAATGACGTTGCAATTCGCGTGTGGGAGTTGGTCCAACAATGATCGCCTGTCCGCCGAGTGGCACATAACGCAGAGGTGTCGGGAAAAAGTATCCTCCACTCAGCGTCTGCACCTCACGCAAGAGATTGAGTATATTGAGTGAATACCGGAACTTGTGTAGGATTCCTGCTCGCTCAAAGGCATTGCGAATTCTCAGGATATGCACCTCATGACCGTCGGAAGACGAGACATAGGCCATCGCGGCAAGTTGCCCTCTAAAATACTCAATCGCATCAATTTGAGTAACGGAACTGTTCAAGATTTCTCCAGAGGGTTTGCCTGGAAATTTGTGTTGCAACCATCCTTACATCTCTAGTAAAAAAGGTTACCGAGTCCGCGCCCATGGGACTGGCTATGACATTTTAGTTGAATTTTGCAAACCTCTGATCCTAGATAAAAGGGACCCCTGCCTGACGGGCAATTTCGTGGATGGCGTCACCGAGAGCACATTTGTACTTCTTCAAATCATCATTATCACGCCGGCCATAAGCGATAACACAAGCCGCAACGGCATCCACGAAAAAGATGCTTGCCATACGAGTCATCATAATCGAATAGGCCCATGCTTCTTTTCCGAGTTTATGGCGTACCTCTATTGGCATATTCAAAGAAATTAGCCATGTGAGAGTATCTTCTCCAGTGAGATGGCTAGCGCCACTAAGACGGTGATAGCTTTCAAAATAATCGGTCTCACGGCCAATGGCCTCGAAACGTTTGAACAGCGCTTTCGGCCATTCAGCCTTTTCTGTTTCGAGGGGGCTCCAACCTTCGACTTGCTTGATATAACCTTCCAGCGCAGAAACAACCTTTCGCCGTTCCTCAATCATTGCCAGAATCTTCCCCGGATCCTTCTCAGCCTGCACCTTCTGTTTCCACTCAGTAAGCTTTCTGTCGTGTTCTCCGGTCCATGAACGATAAAATTTGATGAGTGCTGTAACGTCACCTAGAGTAGCGAGATATATGAGATTCACTGAACCTTCCACTACGACTCTGGCAAGAGCTTCTGCACCTGCAGGAGAACCAGTTGCAGCAGCAACAAGCATTGCCTGGGAATGTTCAAAAATACGACCAAGGAGGTTTATGAATGAATAAATTCGAAAGCCTTCTTGGTTGTTAATTGGCTCAATTTCGCCTAAATGTTCAGAAGCAATTTTGTCAGCACCATAAATGGAATCGACCGCAACTTCAATGATTTGAAGGTCAGCGTTTTGATTAATTTTGAAGGCATCACGGAAATTCTGTATTTGTGCCATGGTTCGTCTCGCTATATCCCTTATGGAGGTATTTCTATGAAAATCATATCAGGAGACGATAACAAATCGATATGAGCAGTACTTGCAGACCTTTGCTTTAACTTTTACCTCTTCAGCGCAATCTGGGCATATTTTTGTTCCCCGAACAAGTCGTCCCAATTTGGTATGGTTGAGCCAAGCTCCCAAGATTGGGGATGCAATTAGGACTATAATTAGAATCGGGAGTTCAGGGCCAGAATGTGGCATTATCCAGTACCACACCCCCCCGCCAACGGACAGGCCAATCCAGTTTCCTACCCGCCCACCAAACAAGTTGCGACCTAATGTGCTGAATGCCGCAATCCATACAACAAACCAAAAGTAGCGGCTGGATAATATGGGTCTGATGGGTTCAGGAATTGGATTGAGACTCAATATAGCCTCTTTTACTCCTGTCCAACCATCATGAATCGACTTTTGCAGTTTATCGAGTAGGTCGTTAAATAGCTGTGGCATAATATTACCATTGATCTTGATTGCCTAGTGTGGACCACTATTCAGTTTATCAGTCCAATTCGTAGATCACCGGTTCAGGAACCGGCCACCCCAAAATGGTGGGATGGCCAGAGCGGATAATTTCCCATAGCGGGTTATTCAACAC
>Ga0364909_10119_pt1 | contig 17605 bp, 15 predicted proteins | sample SorcelJu500001C3_3_FD_206966 | JGI IMG/M metagenome (GOLD analysis project Ga0364909, IMG submission 206966) | Enriched cells from Trout Bog Lake Hypolimnion, Wisconsin, USA - BchlTB.June25.5000.01.C3 | ecosystem: Environmental > Aquatic > Freshwater > Lake > Hypolimnion/Profundal zone | place... | reverse complement strand
CGGACTGTTCTCCCCAACTCCTGCAAAACGGAAATCATAGTCTATGCCAACCTCCTCGAGTGGCGGCATATTCTTGCACTCCGCACCTCACAGGCAGCTGAGCCATCGATGCGCGAGGTCATGATCCCATTGCAACTAGAACTGCAGAACCGCTATCCGGCGCTCTTTTCCTGACATCCCACCTCCCCATGGCCTGGCAGCTTGTTTTTCATCGTACCTGAACCAGATGAATCCGCGATTTGGAATCAAAATTCTGGCCCTTCCAGCATTCAGGAGAACGTGCCAGTAATAATGCCCCTTCTTTTTGACCGATTTCTACTTTTATAGTACAGTCGGTAGAAAAGAGTTATTCTGTCAGAAAATTATCTCAAACACCTTTCAAGGTTCCTTCATACGCAACTATGGCTATAAATCCCGGACAACAGCTAGCTGACGCCCACAAAGGGTCGACGAAAAGGACGGTCAAAGACCAATCCGGCGCCGGTAAGTTGAAGATCGGAGAATTACTGAGTAAAGCTGGATACATAACAGCAACACAATTTGAAGAAGCCAAAGTTGTCCAGAAAAAAACCGGTCAACGGTTGGGACGAATCCTGCTGGAAAGCGGCGCAATCGAGCGAGACACTATTGCCAACTTTCTCAGCAGAATGCACAACTACCCCTTGGTTGTTGTTGAGCAGGAAGCACCGAGCCGGGACGCGCTCCAGCTGGTGCCCTATGAAACCGCCAAACGTTTCCTCGCCTTTCCCCTGCGTCTTGCCGGCAATACCCTGCAGATCACCATGGCAGAACCCACTGATGCCCTGGAAGTCGAACAGTTGCAGGAAATTGTCCAAAAAAGCCTCACCGTCTGCGTTTCCACCGCTAAAGATATCATCGATGCCTATAAAAAATATTACAAAATCAGCGACGATGAATATCAAACCTTCTTTAAATACGAACCGGACCACCTCGAGGACGACAACGTCACCCAAGTCGAAGACTTTGGCGCTCTGGTTTCCGATGCCGCCGAAGACTTCGAGATTGAAAGTGGTGGCGCCGACGAGGGGGCCTTCGAACAATTTTCCGCCTCGGATGCGCCCATCATCAAACTGGTGAACGGCATCCTGGTCAAGGCTGTACAGGAAGGCGTCAGCGATATCCATATCGAACCGTTCGAAAAAACCATGCAGGTTCGTTATCGTAAAGACGGCTCGCTGTTCAAATCGATGAACCTGCCGTTGACCATCAAGAATGCCATGGCCGCCAGGATGAAAATCCTCGCCGGCCTCAATATTACAGAGCGGAGGGTTCCCCAGGACGGTCGCATCAAAATCCGCCTGGGCCGGAACAGAGCAGTCGATTTTCGGGTTTCCACCCTGCCGCTTCTCCACGGTGAGGGAATCGTCCTCCGTATCCTTGACAAAGAGTCGCTCAATGTCGACCTGACAAAACTCGGATTCACCGTAGAAACCTTTGCCTCGCTGCAGCGCTGCCTCACCCGGCCGCAAGGGTTGCTTTTGGTCACTGGTCCGACCGGATCAGGAAAAACCGTCACCCTCTATTCCGCTTTGAACTCATTGAATACCGAGGACATCAAGATTCTCACCGCAGAAGATCCTGTGGAATTCAACTTCAAGGGCATAAACCAAGTCCATGTTAACGCCGAAGTGGGCATGACCTTCGCTGCCGCCTTGAAGGCCTTTCTCCGGCAGGATCCGGATATCATCATGGTCGGCGAGATCCGCGATATCGAAACCGCGGAGATTGCCATGAAAGCCGCCATGACCGGCCATCTGGTGTTCTCAACCCTCCATACCAACGACTCGCCGGCCACGGTCAGCCGTATGGTGGATATCGGTATCCCTGCCTATATCCTGGCATCCTCCCTCACCATGGTCCTTTCTCAACGCCTTGCCAGGAAACTGTGCATCAAGTGTAAGACGCCAACCCAATATGACCACCAGACCTTACTCAGCGTTGGTTTCAAAGAGAGCGAACTTGACAACCTGAACCTGTTCAAGGCAAAGGGTTGCCCGGCATGTAACGGCTTGGGGTATCGAGGCCGAGTCGGATTTTTCGAACTCATGGAGGTAACCGAAGTGGTTGCCCAGGCTATCCAGGCGGAGGTGTCGGAAGAGCAGCTGCGTAAAATTGCCATCCAGGAAGGTATGTTCACCCTACGAGAAGCCGGTCTGCAAAAGGCAAGAGAGGGAGTCACCAGCCTGGAAGAGGTGCTGAAACGCACCGTGGCCCATGAAGACAGCCTCCCTGCCTATCTGGTCAATCCCGATGTCGAGGAATATGAAGACGGCGACGTAATCATTCAGGAAGGTAATAAAGATCGTGACTTCTTCAAACTGGTCAGGGGCAAGGTGGCGGTCCTCCGTTCTGGAAAGAAAATAGCGGAAATCACAGAACCTGGAGAATACTTCGGTGAAATGGCCGCCATTGTGGAGGAACCGCGCTCGGCCTCTATTATCGCCGCGGGTCGCTGTACCATTAAACGGTATCCCGGGAACAAACTCGGAGAACTCATTGAAAAGTACCCTGAAGTCTCCAAGTATCTTTTCCGAACTCTGGTGGAGCGGCTACACAAGACCGACCGCATCGTCGTCCAACTCGCCAGTGCCGCGAAAGCCCGCCCTCCCCAGGTTATCCGCCAAGCATGAACAAGGTTTCCGTTTATATTATCGCCTTTAACGAGGCCGACAAAATTCGTGCTGCCATTAACTCGGTGCTCTGGGCGGATGAGATCATTGTCGCAGATTCGAACAGCCAGGATGACACGGTCGCCATCGCGACAGGACTTGGGGCGCGGGTCGTGCAGATACCCTTCAAGGGTTTCGGTGATCTTCGCAACCAGGCTATAGCGGCCTGCACCCACGAATGGATTTTTTCACTCGATAGCGACGAGCGCTGCACTCCGGAAGCTCGGGACGAGATACTTGCCTGCCTCCTGACCCCCCAGGCGGATGCATACTATATTCCCCGCAAGAATTTTTTCATGGGCCGATGGATGCAATATTCTGGTTTCTATCCCGACTACCGCCAGCCGCAGCTCTTCAAAAAAGGGGCATTGGTATTCAAAAACGATCCGGTGCATGAAGAATTTGCAATCGTCTCGACGCGGCCGGTAGTCTACCTGCATAATCCCATCTGGCAGTTTCCGTTTAAAAATCTCGAGGAGATTGTACACAAGGCTAATAAATACTCCACGCTAGGAGCTGAAAAATTGGCAAGGCAGGGGCGAAAGAGCGGCTCCTTATGGACGGCGTTGGCGCACGGCCTCTGGTCTTTTTTCCACATATATCTCCTCAAGCGTGGACTTCTGGACGGCTGGCCCGGGTTTGTCATCGCGCTCGGCAATTTTGAAGGAACCTTCTATAAATACGCCAAACTACATGAGCTCCAGGCTAACTGGGCCCCACCTTTTTCCCCACCGCTGGATTATCGAGCCTCCGAAGAAGCGCCTAATGATCCAACTGATGGGACAAACCCAAAGTCTTTTTAATCCAAATAGCAAGGATACAAAAATTTGTTTGCATTAAATACAGAACGTAATCCACTGGTGGTGCATACCGACTGGAGTCGTGCGTGGGGGGGACAGGAAATCAGAATACTTACAGAACTCAGGGAGATGCGCAACCTGGGGTTCCGGGTAGCATTGATTGTTCCTGCCGATTCTGAACTGGCGCGCAGGGGGAGGGCTGAAGATTTTGTTATCCACCCCGTCTCATTCTCCTCAAAATTCGATTTGGATTCCTGGTGGCGATTGTTTCAGATACTAAAAAAGATCAAACCAACAGTGGTCAATACCCACTCGTCGGAAGATTCGTGGATTGCCGGCTGTGTGGCGCGCCTCTGCAAAGTACCGTTGGTTATCCGTACCCGTCATGTTTTGGCACCGATTTCGTCAGCAGTAAGTTACAATCTCTTTCCGCAGGTTATCTTCACCTGCAGTGCGGCGATCGCCGATCAGCTGGCCAGCCAAGGAGTGCGTCCGGACAAAAGCGTAGTTCTGCCAACTGGAGTTGAAGAGGATCGTTTCCGTTTCTCCCAGAAAAACAGGCTGAAGGTGCGATCGACATATGGGATTGGGGAACAAGAGGTCCTGGTTGGCAATGTCGGTTTTCTCCGTAACTACAAAGGGCACCAATTCATCATCCAGACAGCTGCGGCCATGCCCGCAAACTACCGCTTTATGATTGTCGGTGGTGGTGGCGAGTTGCCGGCTTTAGAGGCGTTGACCCGTAAACTTGGGGTAGAAGACCGGGTGATATTCGCCGGCCATCAGGAACATCCAGAAGAGTTTTTCAGCGCCTTTGACATCTGTTTTTTCTCCTCCTATGAGGGGGAAGGAGTTTCCCAGTCTTTAATCCAGAGCCTGCTTAATGGGTTGCCGGTGCTTGCCTGTAAGCTTTCCTCGACCATGGAACCTCTCAACTGGACCGAAGACTATCGACTCGTTGCGTATGGAGACGTGCCTGCCGCCCGTGAGGGGCTCATGGAACTCTCAAACTTGAAACTTCGCGACCCTCAACGCATGGCGCTACAATTACAGGTCATTGCAAAACAATATGGTTTAAAGAGTATGGTGAACACGTTAGTGGAAACCTATGCCCAATTTGGCATAATTGCGGTTTAACTCATCCGCTGTGCCGGAATTATCGGTTTTAAATCGAGCGGCTTGCAATCCTGTTCAGGACTACAGAAGTACACGGTGAAGACTCCGGCAAAGGGAGTGATAATCTCGGTTCAGACGAAATACTGATCGAGTCCCTTCTCGCACCACTTGAGTTGCTCTTCAATAGTTTTGTTAAGAATACTGTCATTGAGCGTCAGCCGGTTTCGCGAGTTTTCCGGGTGATGCAGGTGGTACCCCTGACCGTGAAATTTCAAGTTCCGCCGCTTGACGCCGGAGTTCATCAGGCGAGCAGCGAACTCCGAGTCCTCCCTGCCCCAACCAACGAATTCCTCATTAAACCCATTTACCCTCAGCGCATCCTGTCTCCAAAAAGCAAAATTGCACGTTTTGATTCCGCGTAATCCTGTACTTTTAATAGAAAACAACCGTGCAAGCAAAACCGACCGCAAACAATTTTTTTTATTCTCGACCCCCCTGTAAAAAAAAGGCAGTTGCAGATGGCCACTCCTCAGGGTCTGAGCAGACAATTCCGGGCCCACCAGCACCCGGGTTCCCTGGACAAAATAGCCAGGATGGGCATAGGCTTGATGGTCCTCGATAAATTGGGACTCCAATACGATATCACCATCAATTAAAATAATGTACTCGCCTTTGGCCTTGGCGATAGCCTTATTTCTGCTTCTGGCAGAACGAAACCCCTTGTCTTCCTGCCAGGAATGAATCACAGGAACGGGTGATGTTTCACCGAATTTCCGCACCAATTCCGTCGTGTCGGGTCGCGAACCATCATCCGCCACCACGATTTCCAGAGGAAGGATGGTCTGATTCAACACACTCTGCAACGAAAGTTGCAACGCCTCTTTCCAGTTATACGTGGTGATGATCAGACTGATCCGCATAGTCAGACTCTCTGCCTCCTTTGAGGGGTGGAGGAGGATTGCGTTTCAAGGTTACCTGAGTGGAAATTTGTCGTCCTCATTTTTACAAATTCAACACGCCACTGGCAACGATGATCTCCTCAACCTCATCAACCGAAATCTCCTGCATACAACGCCAATGGGAACAGGGTTTCCATCGATAACAGGGGGAACAGCTTATTTTTTTCTGGATTACCGTATGCAATGAACCATACGGACCTGTACAAACCGGATTCGCTGGGCCAAAAATGGCAAACACCGGAATATTAAGCGCTGCGGCAATATGCTGCGGTCCGGTGTCGTTGCTGATCATGAAAGACGCCTTACTTATCACGGCAAGCAATTCCTTCAAGGTAGTGCGCCCGGCCATGTTGATTGCGCGCCCATCAGAATGCCGCTCCACAGTCGCAGCAAGCTCGTGCTCGGCGGCTCCTGCGATAATTACAGAGGGGAAAGGCAATCTGGCCGCTATTTGCCCAAATCGCTCAGCAGGCCACCGGTTTGCTTCCTTGCCGGCCGATGGCGAGAGGACCACAAAATGTTCCGGCAAAGCACGCAAAACAGGAGGGTCCAATTTGTAGGGTGGCATGGGAAAAACCACCTCCTTCACCTCACAGTGCAGCAGCCTGACTAAATCAAGATAGCGGTCCACAGCATGAATATTCATATCTCCATGAGTCTTCCGATTGTAAAACAGAAAACTCCCTTCATCTGCATTAGAAAAACCAAGACGCATACGGGCGCCTGCCATCCAGGTAATCAACCCGCTTCGTAAAAGACCGGAAAGGTCAATGGATACATCAAAATGCTCCGCCCTCAACCCGCGGATAAATTGTTTGATCTCTCGCAGCGTGGTGGGCAGGTCAGAGAGCTTTTTCCATTTTTGCCTATCAAAAATCCACAGGCGGTGAATAAGAGGATGCCCCTCAAGAAAGGTATGCAGCCCCTTAGCCACGACCCAATGGATCTCGACTTCAGGATAGCAGGCCTTCAGGGTTTGTAATACGGGTAAGGTATGAACAATATCCCCCAAAGCGCTGGGCTTGATAATCAAAATCTTATGGGGGACTTCCGTGATCTTCAGCATGAGCGGTTATGAATAAATTTTTTCTAAAAACCTTGAGGCCCTTGCGATCAAACACATTTTCAAGGTGCAAGAACTCTCAATCCTACGGCATCAAGGTTTCAAGGAACACTATAAGAGATCCGGTGGCTGCGAGGATTCCGGAATTACGGGCAGCAAATATACCTTTGGATAATAGATAGCGGATGACCCGGATAGCACCGTCGCTGAGAGCACTCAAGATATTTCGAGGTGTCGTCGCGGCTACCATCCTCGACGATTAACAATTCAAAATTAACATATTTATTCAACACGATTTCTACTGCATGCTTGAGCAATTATATTCGGTTATGCGTTGGTAGAATGATACTGAACTTCGGTGCCATGATTCAAAGTAGCGACCAAGGGCGACGGCACAGATTTCGCCTGCCAAGAGAGTTTGCTTTTGAAAAAAATCGCACTGCACAGGGAGAACATGAAGCCGGAACCAGAGGTATTCAGATAGGAATCAGTGAGCATGATTGTCAGGAAAAATAGGGGAAAAGCCAGGCGTATCCGTTCCCAGCCGTCCGTTATCTGTCCAGCCTGATAAATCTGGACGAAAAAGAGACTGAGCATGCTCAGCAAGCCAAATAGGCCGAGTTGAACCGCAATTACAATGTACTCATTATGTGGATTGTCAGTCGTGGGAACGCCAGGCGAAGCCTGAAGGTTGATTCGGGAATAAGTCGAGTTAAAATTACCCGTTCCGACACCGAACCACGGTGATGTTTTAATGATCTCCCAGGAATTTTTCCAGTAAGTCAACCGCAACCCGACTGAAGTGTCCGGGTTCTTTTCATAGGTCAGGACATTTTGCCGAATTTCATCCATTCTTCCCTGAAAAACAGGACTGAACCGGTAAGCCGCGGTAAAAACAAGCGGCAACAAAACCAGCATCACCAGGACGGCTTTGAGCAGGTTGCTCCGAAAGAATTGAAAAAGTAACAGGGCCATAAGCACGAAAAAGGCGATTTGGCCTATGCGTCCTTGTGTGATGAATATATTGAAAATTATCATCACAGCAAGAACCAGCATCAACCAACGCTGCCCCCCCTTGGCCTCTCCCCAGAGCAACTGATGCAGCAGAAGGTAACTGACAAAAGCCAGCATTGGAGTAAAAACAATGTGTCTGTATATAATACTCAGCCCACTCAAGTAAGAGACAGCTGCGACGGGAAGCAGGTTGAATCGAGAGAAATCGATCAACAGCATAACGACCGTGACCCCAGCGATAAAAGCCGCAACATACCACCAGCGTCGCCCCCATCGCACCGTTGTCAAGAAAACTGGTAGTAGCCATACCTTCCACAGCTTTCCGATAGCCTTCACCCCTGACATGAAGTCGTCAGTCCAGCATAATCCGACCAGCATAACACCCAAAAAAACAAAGACGGCAATGCAAATTGGGCTAACGATAATTTCTCTCCATTTCTCGCCATATCCCCCCTCAACCAGCCAACAGACCATGATCAGAAGTACAGTTATGGTAACGACCGAGGTCGAGAGAGGCAGAGAGAAGGCAAGAAGGATCAGCAACCAGGAATTGAACCGGCTTATCTGTTGTTGCAAAGCTTTCATCGTAGCCACTCCATTAGTCCTTCAGTGAACAGCATGGTATAGAGCACTATATTCCCCTCCGAGTTCCAGCAACTCGTCATGCGACCCCTCTTCCACCAGTTGTCCCTCTTTGAGGACAATGATCCGGTCAGCATTTTTAATCGTGGACAGCCGATGGGCAATGACTATCGTGGTCCGATTCTGCATCAGATTTTCCAGAGCCCGCTGCACTTCGCGTTCCGATTCGGTATCCAGAGACGAGGTCGCCTCGTCCAGAATCAGGATCGGCGCATCCTTGAGCAGAGCCCGGGCAATGGAAATCCGCTGTTGCTGCCCTCCGGAAAGCCGGGCCCCGGATTCGCCGATGATGGTATCAAATCCCTGGGGAAGTTCCATGATAAAATCCAGGGCAAAGGCAGCCCGGGCCGCTTCAATGATCTTCTCTTCGGGGCAATCGTTGCGACCGTAGGCAATGTTATTGCGCACCGTATCGTTGAACAAAATAGTTTGCTGGGTAACCAGCGCCAACTGTCGACGCAGCGAAGGCAAAGTAAACTGGCGGATGTCGATGCCGTCAATCAGCAATGAGCCCTGACTAATTTCGTAGAATCGGGGGATAAGATTGGATAAAGTCGTTTTGCCGCTGCCGCTTGGCCCAACCACGGCCAAGACCTCACCCCGGTTCACCTGAAGGTTGAGATGCTTGATCACCAGGGGATTATTTTCATAGCTGAAGCACACATCCGACAGCACAATGCTGCGGCTGAACAAGGGCATCTCGATGGCATCCGGCGCCTCCCGGATATCGGGACGGATACTGAGCAGTGCGAATATTCTTGTCGCCGCTGCCATTCCTTGCTGAATGGTTGAATTAATCTTGCTGACCCCCTTGACCGGTTCATAGAGCATAATGAGTGCGGTGAGGAAGGACATAAAAGCGCCTGGAGTGGAGTGTCCCTGCAGGACTTGGGTGCCACCGAACCAGATGATCATGGCAATGCCAATTCCGCCAAGGAATTCAATAAGGGGGTGGGAGAGACAGTTGTATTTGGTCTCTGCCATCAGAATATCCATGACACTTTGCATCTTTCCGGCAAAACGCTGCTTTTCAAACCCCTCCATGCAGAAGGCTTTAACGATTCGGACTCCAGCGATGGTTTCATGCAAATGACTGGTCGCCTCGCCAAGCTTAGCCTGATAGCGGGTGCTGATCCTTCTGAATTTTTTACCGAAGACAACAATAGGCACGGCTGCCAGAGGCAGAAATATCAAAGAAACCAGGGCCAACCGCCAATCCATAAAAAAAATGACCCCAAAAAGTCCGATCACCGAAAAAAAATCCCGAAGAATACGAATGAGGGCGTTCGACACAGAACCTTGCAACATACTGACATCATTTATTATTCTCGATATCAGCTCGCCGGTGGAGGTCTTATGGAAAAAACTCAGAGGCAGGTCATTGAGATGCGTATAGACCTTGTTGCGCAGGTCCCGGATGACACTCTGCCCGGTCTTTTCAAGAAGGTAGGAATACATGAAGTAAAAGAGCCCCTTGACAAGGAAAACCAGTAACAATCCCAGGGGAAGCAGAGTCAGCAACTTTGCATCATGTTTGTAAAAAATTTCATCCAGCAGCGGTTTTACCATGTAGGCCTGGAGGGCGTTAAATCCGCCCACGGCGACCATTCCTGCCATGGCGACCAACAACATCGCCCGGTACGGCCTGAGGATTACCAGAAGTTTTGAGAAGAGTTCGTTATTGTTCATGCAAAGGACAAATTTAATTTTACGAAGAGGCGCCGATGATGTCGGTATAAGCGCAGAGTGACCTCAACCGGGAAAGTACTGAAAACAAGGGTGTTGGCGTGTCGCCATCAGCCGCAATGACAAGTTCGCTACTGTTGCAGCCATCGTTTTTCCCGGTGGAAGCATGAAAATGCCCAGAGCAGAGGTGCTGATCCAAGGCCAGCATTTACCCCATTTCAGGAAAGAACACCAGCATAGTTGCCGGAGAAGACTTCAGGAAGATCACCCCGTCCGCTGAGCAGGGCCGTCACCTCCGCGCACTCTTTTTTCAGTTGCCCCTGGCTGACATCAACCACAAAATAATCGAGCCCGCTCTTGGCAAGTTCACCGGCGTACTGGAGCAAGGAAAACGCGGCATGGGGCCGGACATACAACACCTCGTCACCGCGGTCCAGATAAAATCGTTCACCACGCGAACTGACGAGGCTCCGGTGTCCTTGAAAATGTGGTGCATCCAACCGGGCAGTAAAAAGCGGCGGTCGGCCATAAAGCTGGAGCCCGACTTTCATGCGCGCCCCCTCTCCCCGCGATAGCGCAAAACTTGCAAAATGGGCCAAAGCGGTCTCCAGGGTCTGCTTATCGGTCTCCAGCGAAAACTGTATCCCGGACATCCCCTGTACCGCCCAGGCCTGTAAAGCCGGACTATTTAGGACGTTACAGGTAGAATCGCCATAGAGCTTGACCAGATCGGTGGAGATGCGCCCATCCACGGTAAAAAGGGCCACCTGGCTGAGATGACTGATCTGGAACCGGGTTGTTCCCTGTTGCTGTAACTGCGCAATCGCCTCTTGATACCAAGGAAGCTGCACTTCGCTGATTATTGGCGGCAATGCCCATATCAGGGGTGGTGGTCGTGTGTTTTTTCTTTGTCGATACTGGAGAGACTGCGCCAGATTCTGTTTATTGAGAGTAATCAGGACGCTGGCGACCTTGAAGGGAAAGCGGTGCCCGAGTGCCTCCAGGGAATGAACCCGAACCCACCACTCGGGCGACGATGACACGCCATGACGGTCGCGGCCTGCTCTCTGCTGCCTGGGCATCGGAGCCGCAGTCACAGCTTTTGCCTTCTCCACCGGCAGGGAAAGGGCGGTTATCATCTTTGCAACTACCGACGGATCCGTTGGTGGAAGCTGCATAGCGCCACTCCGCCCCATGGTGTATTTGTGCTTTTCCGTACGGCCGCTGACATCGACCCGGAACAAAACGCCTTGAAAAGGCTGGCGCAGGCTCCCAGCTTCAACCCCGAGCAACCCGATCATGGCTGTTTGCCCGGGCCGTCCCTGTTCGACCTGTCGTCCGTTCACCTCCAGGAGTCGCAGTGTGAAACTTTTGCGATCACCGGTACGCTCGTCATACAGACGGAAGCGGTCACCCACGGTTATGGCGGCCTGCAGCATCACCTGGAGTCTGGCTGTGCCTCCCGCGCTTTTCCCCTTCCCCTCCTCCAATCGCAGGACCTTGCCGATCACCTCGCCGGTGCTGCCGGAAAGTCGGGGAACAATAAGTCGTTCCTCCTGGCCGGCGATGAAAAATCCGGAGGAGCGTTTCCTCCCGATGGCATCTTCAAGACAGAGTCGCGCTGCCGCCAGCATGCCCTCCCGTTGCTCCGGAGGAGCATCGAGGGCGTCCAGGGCCAGGCGGTAGGCGCGAACGGCATGCCGGACATATTCCACTGACCTGAGCCGTCCCTCAATCTTCAGACTGACAACCCCGGCGGCCCTGGCGGCAACGAGATGCTCAATGCCACTGAGATCATTCATGGAAAATAGATAGCCTCCCCCCTTGCCGAAATTGGCGGTGACATGCCGCTTTCCTGAAGGCAGCCAATCGTAACGACGGCGGCAAGGCTGCACACATTGACCCCGCAGACTCGATTTACCCCCATGAAGGCTGGAAAACCGGCAAAGTCCGGAATAACTGAAACACATGGCCCCGTGGATAAAAATCTCCAGGGCCACATCACTGCGGTGGTGGATGACCTGGATTTCGTCAAGACTGAGTTCCCTGGCCAGGACAATCCGCTGGAAACCCAAGGTAGCAAGATAGTTGGCCGCCATGGAATTATTGACCGTCATCAGGGTGGAGGCATGAACGATCAAATTGGGGAAAAAACGCCGAACTAGATGCAGAATGCCCAGATCCTGCAGAATCAGGGCGTCCGGTCCTAGCTTGGACAGAGTAGTCAGGGTTTCCAGAGCGAGGCGGATCTCGCTCTCCTTCATCAGGCTGTTCATGGCCACGTAGAGTTTTTTCCCTTTGCCATGGGCGAATTTGACCATGGCCGCAATTTCACCAAAGGTGAAATCTTTAGCCAAGGCCCGGGCATTGAGACCAGGCGCGCCGACATATACCGCGTCGGCGCCCTCCTGGAGAGCGGCTTCAAAGGCCTGCAGGGTTCCGGCCGGGGCGAGCAACTCCATATTCGGAGAAGGGACAGAGGTTGGAGCGCTAGTTGTCATATGGTACGATTCGGATTGTCTGCGTCACTGCAATTGCCCCGGCAAAAGGCCATAGCGAAAGCGACGACATGGGGCTCAAATTGAGCTTATTCGGCGGGGGAGCGGGGAACCAGAGGGTAGTCAAGAGGAGGGAGCGGCAGGATAAAATAGAAATTATTTCCCTCAGGGGTCGGCTCGTACCCCACGCGACCGCCGTGCATCTCAACCACATGACGGATAAACGACAGCCCATGGCCAGTTCCGGGGACATCCAGGATATCATCGCCGCGGGTCCCTTCCAGAAACAATTTATGCCCCTGTTCTTCCGACATATTCGGACCAGTGGTAAAGACATTGAATTTAATTCCCTTTTGGCCTGCTCTCAAAGAATTTTCAACGATCTCTCGTCCATACGCCATTGCCTTCCGCGATACCCCCGAATGGTCAACAATCTCTTTGGTGTACTTGGCGGCGTTGGAAAAAAGATTGGCGTAGACCTGAGCCAGCAACCCAATATCAACGAGGAGCGGGAACTCTTCCTCATGCATATTCTGGGGCCTGTCCACGCTGACATTTGCAGCCCGTAATCGGCTGGCGTAGTGTTCCAACTGCGGGATAATGACCTCTTTTTCAACAAAACAACGTTTGGGGTGCAGGACCAGATGCCCCCGCTCGAAATGCTCCCGACGGAACAGGCTTTCGATGAAAAGGCTCATGTTCGCGTGATGCTTGACAATCTCCTGATAATAGGTGAACAGATCATCCTGCAGCACTTGCAATTTCCCGCTGCACTGCACACACTGAACCGACGGTTGCTGCCCGTATGCCTCGGCAATTTCACGCCTCAACTCGTCAATCATCCCTATTTTCTTCTTGAGTTGATTGAACAGGTGTTTGAAATACATGTTGGGCACAATAATATTGTGCTCAATATCAATCACCAGGGTATTGATGAACTTCAACCGATCAATGTTCTGCCGGGCAATCAGCCGGTTATCAAGATTGTAGCCGATCCTGTTGGCGTACTTGACAAAGAAGAATTTATCGGCGTCCGAGAGCCCTTCCTTCCGCCGCACCTCATACAGCCCCAAAGTGCGCCCTCCCCCGCATAACCCTCTCAAATCATTCCACAACTTTACTTGCCGCTGTTCCTGATCACCATACCCATTTTCTTGCTGATGAAAAGGATGCTTGCTGAAAATTGGAATCATGTACGATCCCGCGATTTCACATGGAGACTCATGCATCTGGATCGGATAGCGGGCCGGTTCCGGCTCGGCAATCACTCCCCGCTCACTGGAACAGACCAGATGCAACCCACGCTCAGGACCCTGACAAAGATAAAGAGCACTCTCCACCCCCACCAATGCAAGAGGGACAGAGACGCAGATCCGGTAAAAATCATCGAGCGAGTCGTATTCCTGAGCGAGATCGAAAAAAGCCTTAAGAAAATCGTTGCGCCCCTGGGAGAAGTTATACTGTTCATAACTCTCCGCTTTTTCACGGATGCGTTGACAGACCGCTTCCAGGTCGGCGGGGATGGATGGGGTAGCAGATTGTTCAGTCATGGAGAAGGCCGCAACATGCTTTTTGTTGTGTCATCGTCGGGAGAGCACCACCGCATCGCGATGCTCTTTTTCATCAAGAAGAACATCGACCCGTTCATTCGGGGCCACACTCACGGCCATCCCGATATAATCGGGTTGTATCGGCAATTCCCGACCGCCACGATCAATCAACACTGCGAGCTGAATCGACAGAGGTCGGCCATAATCCATAATTGCGTCCATGGCAGCACGAATGGTCCGCCCGGTAAAAATAACGTCATCCACCAAAACGACACGTTTGTCTTCCAACAAAAAACCAATGTCCGATTTTTTCACGATGGGATTCTGGGAGATCAGGCTCCAGTCGTCCCGGTACAAGGTGATATCCAGGTTTCCCGACGGCAGAACAAGACCTTCCCGCTCTTCGATTTTCCGTTTAATCCGTTGTGCCAAAAACACGCCGCCGGTATGAATGCCAATGATTGAAAGATCGGTTACACCATGATTCCGTTCAACAATCTCCAAGCTTATCCGGTCCAGACTGCGGTCGATATCCCTGTCGATCATGATGGTTCGCGTTGTCATAAGTTCACACCCTGTTCCAGAAATATTCGATGCCCTTTGCATCCACCAGATTGATGGCCTCCGGAAAGGCCTCACATTCCACTGCAAAAACTTTGGCAGCTATCTCGTCCGGGGTGTCGCTGTCCGCCAACGCGACACACCGCTGCAAGACTATCGGCCCCTGGTCGTAGACTTCATTGGCAAAATGAACGGTACAGCCACTCACCGTACACCCGCGGGCCTTTACTGCCTCATGAACATGATGCCCGTAGAACCCGGCGCCGCAAAATGAGGGAATGAGCGCGGGATGAATATTGAGTACGGCATGACGCAAGGCCTCAGGCGGGGCATACAGCTTCAGATAGCCGGCCAGGACAATGAGGTCGACCTCGTAATCGACCAAAATCCTGTTGATCTCCGCATTATTCTTCGCATAAAAGGCCGGGTACCCGTATTGTTGGGCTTTGGCAAGCCCCAAGGCCTGGGACATATTGGCTACCACCACTTGGATTTCGGCCTGCAGCTCGCCAGCCTTGATCCGGGCGTGAAAATTATCCAGGGTCCTGCCGCTGCCCGAGAGCAACACCGCCAGTTTACGCATGGTCGCTAGCCCCTGAAAAATAGGGGTTCGTCGCAGGATCAACTGCTCGCAGCCACTCGGCGATGGCCAGGTCGTAGGCGGAAGTCAACTCGAAAACCTGACGGGCAAGCCGGAACCGGGTGGCAAGGGTGGTGTTCCCCTGAGTGCGCAGTTCGGTGAGCACCTGCGCGTAATCAACCGGGTCAATAATCACGGTGACATCATGGAAATTCTTGGCAGCGGCCCGCAGCAGCGTCGGCCCACCGATATCGACATTTTCGATGGCATCGGCCAAGGTGCAGCCGGGAACCGCCACTGTCTTGGCAAAGGCGTAGAGGTTGACGGCGACAATGTCGATGGGTTTGATACCGTGCGCACTGCACTGCTGGCGGTGGGCCGCATTATCCCGTTGGTTGAGAATGCCGCCGTGAACCAGGGGATGCAAGGTCTTAACCCGCCCATCAAGCATTTCCGGAAAACCGGTGAAATCGGAAACCTCGGTGACCTGTATCCCGCTATCCCGTAATTTCCGGGCCGTGCCGCCGGTGGAAAGAATCTCGATTCCCATGGCGGCCAGCGCCCGGGCAAACTCCTCACATCCTGATTTATCGGTCAGGCTGATCAGTGCCCGCTCCACTCGTCTCATGCGTTCTCCTCGCAGACCTCATTCTTTCTTAAGAAATTGGCGAATTTTCCGCCGCTCATGTTTCCCTGGACGCTGTTCAGGACGGCTGCCCTGCAGATGCAACATTTTTCGCTCCTCCTGCAGCTGCTCCCGTCTGGCTACCGATTCTTCGGTTTCCTGGTAGAGGGTGCGGGCCACTACCGCTGGTCCTCGCTGCTCACTCAACACCAGGACGCGGACCGTGTGCTCCAGAAACTCCTGTCGAATTACCAGCAACTCTCCGCCCTGAAGGGTTCGGGACGGTTTAATTTTGTGACCGTTAAGCGTAACATGGCTGCCGCTCACCGCTTTTGCCGCCAAGGATCTGGTCTTGAAAAAACGTGCGGCCCACAACCATTTATCGATGCGTACGTTGTCCATGCCCGATATTTTTCAACCTTTTTAAAATACCACACTTTGCCGAATCGATCAAACAAAGAAGAAGAAGCTTCCGGGCCGCCTGCGACGCAACATCTCCTTGTCGCTTCCAGAGCAGACACCAAAGGAGGTTGCCGATGCCCATAAAATCGGGTAAGGGGCAGTATCTTTTTCTTAGCGAGTACTAGAATTATGTCTTTACAGGCCGTTGGTATCAACAATTTCACCTGCCCGGTGCGCATCCGCGAGAAAGACGGGGGCGTCCAGCACACTGTAGCCACCGTCAACCTCCAGGCCCACATGCCGCAGGACCGGCTGGAGTCCTGCGTGGGGGTGATGACCGCCCTGTTGGCGCAATACCTGCCGGATATCCATGCCGGGCTCTTCCCGACCTTGCTGACCGGTGTTCGCGAGCAATTACGGGCCAGCGAGGCCCGCCTGGAAATGACCTTTCCCTATTTCATCGCTAAAAAAGCACCGGTCTCAGGCACAGTCAGCCTCATGGAATACCAGTGCTCGTTCACGGCCACCTCGGAAACCAGCGGCGAACCCGTCCTGACGGTGGTAGTTCCGGTCACCACCCTCTGCCCCTGCTCCAAGGAGATCAGCGCCGCCGGGGCCCATAACCAGCGGGCCGAGGTCACCCTCACCGTCCGCCCCCTGGCGCTCATCTGGCTGGAAGACCTGATCACCATGGTGGAAGCGTGCGGCTCCTCCGAAGTCTATGCGCTGCTCAAACGGCCCGATGAAAAATATGTGACCGAGCGTGCTTTCGCTCAACCGATGTTTGTCGAGGATGTCGCCCGTAAAGTCGCTCAACAGGCCCTCAAGCATGCCGACATCGCCTGGTTTTCGGTGGGGGTCGAGAGTTTTGAATCCATCCACAACCACAGCGCCTACGCCTTTGTCGACAGCCGCGACCTGGAACAGGATTCCCCCGCCGAGTGATGCAGGCTTCAATCTGGCTATCGCTTGCCCAGGCCTCCCAGACAGAGATATTTCATCTCCAGATACTCCTCGATCCCGTACTTTGAGCCCTCCCGGCCGATCCCCGATTCCTTGATCCCTCCGAACGGCGCCGCCTCGGACGACATTCTACCGGTATTGATGCCGACCATGCCGTACTCCAAAGCCTCGGCTGTCCGCCAGATCCGACCGATATCCCGGCTGTAGAAATAGGAGGCCAGGCCAAAAGGGGTGTTGTTGGCCAGCGCTACGGCTTCGTCGTCTTCCGTAAATGAAAAGAGCGGCGCTACCGGGCCAAAGGTCTCATCTTGCGCAATCAGCATGTCGGGAGTGGCGTCAAGTAGCACAGTGGGTTCGAAAAAGAAGCCTTTTGATCCCAACCGGTTTCCCCCACAGGCGATACGGGCCCCCTTGGCGACCGCATCGCGGATCTGCTCTTCCACCTTGTGGACAGCA
>Ga0364909_10231_pt1 | contig 18273 bp, 16 predicted proteins | sample SorcelJu500001C3_3_FD_206966 | JGI IMG/M metagenome (GOLD analysis project Ga0364909, IMG submission 206966) | Enriched cells from Trout Bog Lake Hypolimnion, Wisconsin, USA - BchlTB.June25.5000.01.C3 | ecosystem: Environmental > Aquatic > Freshwater > Lake > Hypolimnion/Profundal zone | place... | reverse complement strand
AAAACTCTTCAAAAACCGTCTGAATGGGAATGGCAAAGCCAAGACCCTGGGTGTTCTGGATAATCATGGTGTTTCCAATTTAGCTTGCAATCCCTCACCCATGGGTATATTCTTCTAAAAAAGGAGAATAACTCATGGAAAAACCAAAGGTTTACAGTTACGCCCGGTTCAGTTCTGCTTCTCAAGCTAAAGGATACAGCCTGGAACGACAGGAAAAAAGAGCGCAGGAATGGGCCGAAAAGATGGGACTTTCCATAGAGGAGAGCCATTCCGACCAAGGATTAAGCGGATATCACGGTGATCACCTGAAGACCGGTTCCCTTGGCCGCTTTCTTGTCAGTGTTGAAGCCGGGAGAATACCAACCGGCAGTTACCTGCTTGTTGAGCAGTTTGACCGCCTCTCCAGGCAAAACCTTCATAAGGCCCAAGGGCTGATATGGCGCATCCTTGACGCTGGGATAACCATTGTGACCCTTGCGACTGGTAAAAAGTATAGCAAGGCACAAGGTCTTGGAGGTGCCATAGAAATTATCGTTGCGTTGGAGGCATCCTATCAGGAGAGCGATAAGAAAGCGGATCGACTGAGAGAATCATGGAGTAAGCGTCTTGAGAAGGCCGCACAAGGACAAGTCATATCAAAGGCTTGCCCAGGATGGATGAAAGCAACCGACAAGGGCTTTGAATTGATCCCTGACCATGTTTCGGTAGTTAGGAAGATGTTCACCTTGGCCGATGAGGGAATGGGCGTACAGGCCATTGCGACACGTCTTAACGAAGCCAACATACCAACCTGGAAGAAATCTGGAGTATCTTGGGCGAAGGCCACTATCCACAAGATACTCTCCAGCAAGGCATCGCTTGGAATCCTGGAGCGCAAGATAACCGCCAAGCCCGGTGACAAGCCAACGGTCAAGGAAATTCCAGGATATTACCACCCCATCATTGAACTGGAATTATGGCACCGGGTACAGAAAAGCCTGAGAGCCAAAACAAACAAAGGAGGAAGCCAACGTGCTGGTCGTAAAGGGGCGTTCCGCAATCTGTTTGGCGATGTAGCTGTGTGCGGATACTGCGGCGGACGGATGACAACCATGGATGCAGGAACAGGCCCAAATGGTGCTAAGTGGCGGCACTGGATGGTGTGCCGCAATGCCCGGATGAAACTTGACTGCAAATACTACGCCCACCCGTACCCACTCATCGAACAGGCTATTCTCGATTACAGCACCGAGATCGGGTATGAGGCCATTCTTTCCGGCGGTGACATGGAGACCGAGATCACCCAAGCGAAAGAGAAGGTCAAAGGCATTCGAGATAGCATTAAGGGAAAAGAGGCGCAGTTGGGAGCCGAGATAAGCCTTGCTGGCAAGGTGACAAATGACACCCTGGTGAACATGTTCGCAACACGATTGGATTCAATCCAGGCCGAAATTGACTCGCTTAATGCCCAACTTGAAGAGGCTATGCTTGAGGAATCCCGCCTTAGTCGTTCTGGGCAAACGGTGGCCGACCACCTGGATACAATCAAACGCCTAAGGGATAGCCTGAGTGACCCTAATGAGGCCAAGATGATTGAATCCCGTAGACTTACTCGCCTTGCGGTTACGGAATCCGTGGAACTAATCACCGTCTTCCCAAATGGCCTTCAAGGCCGGGAATTGCACTTTACCGATGCCGGCATTAAGGCACTACTCCGGCCAACAGGATTCACAGCCGAGGCAGAAGCACAGCTTGAAGAACTTCTCCCGGTCGACTGTTCGCTGGAAGAGGCCAAGGCCGAAATCCTTCAAGCGGAGCAGGATTGCCTGAAAGACTACACACAGCAGACAACCGGCAAAGACAAGGCCGTTGTGACAGTGCGGTTTAGGAACGGTCACAGTCGTGTATTCGCATGGGATGCTGTCAGTAAATCATTCATCCAGACTAATGTTGAAACGAAAGATTATGCTGAGTTTAATGGCATCAGGTTTGAAAATGTGGGAGGACGGTTGCAGATTACCAACTTCACGTCATCGTGTTAACCATTTTATCCTAAACGCTTTGTCTACCTTTCCCCGATTCATTCTTCGCTCAAAATAGACCCCACCAAATTGCCATTCGGCCAAGGCGAAATCAGGGGAGGTTCAATATACTTACGTAGTAAGTATATTGTACCCCCCTGCCGACTGCACTTTTAAAACGAAGTTAAAATAATAATGCAATATTGTAAAATATTGGGCATTTAGCACTTGACAATGAAAATAAGGATCATACCTTCTTTGTATCGTGCTTTAATTGAGAGGGCCGTTTTTATTTCTCCAAACGTGAACCTGGACATTCATCAATTATTATCCAATTAATTGCAGTTTTTGACATATAAAATTGCATTAATTAGCAAGAAGCAACGGTATATGAGAATAAAGTTCACCGGATATCGACATCGGAATGCCTTCCCCAAGGAGTAGCGATTCGGAGCGGTGGCAAGTGGTTCCAGATACCGGTCGAATATTCCATACCTAAAAGGCGGGCAAGTCGCCGCGAAGCCCTGGCAGGTATGAAATAACAATCAAATGATCAACAACGCCGAACACGGCAGACGGGAAAATTGTTCCAAAAGTACAGCGACAACCAAGGAAGGGAATGAACCAAAGTATTGAAAACAAAGGAATTGTTGGTTTAAAGAGGTCGTTCATACATCATATAGACGTGTGCAAGCCTTACTCCAGCAACAACTCAGCCCACATGACTTTGACCTTAAAGAAGGGGTCAACCCTCTTTGACGCGCAGCGACTACTTGGAACCTACCTGGACGAAGTAGGCCGCTGTGTTGGTGTCGGACGTTATGGGATCACCTGCCATGGAGCATGGCTTCAGTTCGGTGAAAGGAAAGGGGTGGTAATGCCATGGCCGCACCTGCACCTTGCAGCGCGTACGAACAAGAGCAGGGGAACAGGCAAGACCATCTCCAGGCTCGAAGACAAAGAGAGGGATTCCCTCCGCGAGTTCTGGGAAAGCATAGGCGGGCGTTCTTCCAAGATCGAACCGCTCTATCACCTCCCATTGCTTCACGAATACATCTTGGGTGCAAAGAATGCTGACCTCCCAGGTCAAGTGTTCTTCCCCATCGCAATTTAACTGAACACCAACCAAAGGAAACGGGAACCATGGAATTACGAGGAATGAATTTAGGAATCGAGCGGGCCTTCAACGCCCAGATCATGGCCGGGAACAAGTCCCAGAACATCCGGCAATCGGTTGTGGATGCAGCCGGCAAGGTGGAAGCCATCCTTCTGCCGTTCATCGCCAAAGTGAACGACATTGAAGGGAACCCCAGCTTGACCGCACACGGAAAACAGGGAGAACTCAAGCTGGCACAAGGAGTGGTCAGGGGTCAACTCGCCGTTCTTGATCCTCGTGGCCAGCTTCGCACGGAACAGGCAAGAGTGGATGGAGAAATCGTCAACGCTGTTGTCAGGGCCAAAGGATTTACCAAGTCCGGCGAACGCCTTGGCAGCAGTGATCCCATCGTGATCCTCACCGAGACCATCCAGGCCCAGGAGATACGTCAGTTCTTCGCCCAGCATCGGAAGGATGGACGGGAGGCACATCAGAAACGGATGGAACAGGCCCGGAAGCAAAGCATATTCCTCGACGATGAAGAACGCATCTTTGAAGACCCGCTGGAAAAGTCATTCCTTGCCGCCTGTAAGGACTTCACACCAGAGGCCAAGGCATTCATCAATGCCATCGAGCGCACACCCTATGGTGTCAAAATGCTCGATGACAGCATCATCGAACATGGCAACGAGTTGCTGAAGCAATCGGTTGCCGGAGGATTCTGTGATGTCCGAAACAACCTTGAAATGGAGGTACAGTGCCTCGATCATGTCTTCGCCCAGGCCGCAGACATTGCCTCGAAGCTGAAGTCCAATCAGCCCTTGAATCAGCCATACATTGCCACACCTGACCATGTTCGCGAGGCAGTAGGCGCGGAAGCATGAACGAAATTCAGGGGGCCATAAAAAAGGGTCTGGATGATTGGCAGCAGGAAGGAGTCGATCCCGTTGCCACTGCGGCAGTCCACCGGTCGATCACCACCGCGAACGCCGCCCATCGCCGGTCAACCTTTTTGATGGGAGTGGCCATCAGCAGGAGCCCGGACTTCACCGAGAGGGCCGCAGTTGCAATACTGGATGACCTTGCACCCATCTTCAGCAATGCAGCCGGGAACATAACCAGCGACCTTGTAGGCACACTGGTGACGTTGTCAGTGGCCAGCAGTCAGGCGCACTATGAAAACCTGTCCTTTGGAGGTCAGGCAATCAATGTGGTTCCGGCAGCAATCAGAACCGAGGAAGAGATCGCCCAGGCATTTGAAAGTGTTCCCTTCGGGGGAAGATTGCTCCAAGAATGGGTCGAGTCCTCCTTCAGCGAAAACATCATTGCCTCCTGCAAGGCAGATGTCGTGAAGGGGATGTTGAACGGGCGGTCATACGATCAGCTTGCCAAGAAGATCAGCGAGAGGATGGTCACCACCCGTGGCCAACTCGATACGATCTGCCGCACCTTCTGCCAGACTTGCAGCAATGATGCCCTTCAAGCTCTGTATCGGGCCAATGGGGACATCATCCAGCAATGGCAATGGTCTTCAGCTCGCTTGCCATCGGTTTGCCCCAGCTGCATTGCACTTGATGGGACTGTATGGCCGATGGGATCAGGGCCAAGCATCCCTTTGCACCCCCGGTGCCGCTGCGCCGCTCTGCCGTACCAGCCATCATTCAGCAAGCTGGGACTATCGCCGCACACAGAGTTGGAAACGCCCGGAGCCATCAATTTGAACGAGACCTCCGCCCAGTGGCTCATGCGTCAGGATGACAAAACGATCACTAGCGTGGTCGGCCCAAATCGCCTAGCTCTTCTTAAAACGGGAACGGTTGAGTTCCCCGACCTCCTCAGCCGGGAAGATTACCGCATGAAGAAATTGGACGATCTGTTGGCCGGTCATCCAGAAGGGACACTCGCAAAAGCCAAGGAAGTAGTCTTCGGCAAGCCACCAAGAAGAGCATCAGCATCAACAATCAAGCGTCGATATCGTCGCTTAAATCCATAACAGAAAAAAAGGAGAACACAATGGCAACAGCAATTTACCAAAAAGGCAGCACCACCCCGAATGTCTTTCACAAGGGAACCACCCATTGGGAGTTCAATCAATATGGCTTGTTCGAGATATTGGACTTCATCGCATTCCGCGCCAACCCTGACTTGCACCGGGAATTAATCGCAGCAGGTGCAACCCTCATCCAAGGTGACATCACAGGAACGCCGGTTGAAGGTGTGGTTGCCCAGATCGAAGGAGCACCAGCGGACAAATGAAACAAGCATTCACCGAGGCCATAAGCCGTCAGCGTCTCAAGAAATACCGGGCACTCCTGCTGAAAGGACGAATCACCGATGGTGACCGAGCAGGATTGATCCGAGAGATTAACACCCTTGAACGATGGCTGGGCCTCGAACGAACAACAGAACTCAAAAGGAGCAACTGAAATGGCAAAACCAGCACCATGGGTCAAGTCACCGGACAAGAAGTCAGTGGCCGCAGTGGCCAAGCCAAAAACCCGAACCAACCAGCCCCGGTCAACATACCTTGCATCCATCCCCGCAATCAAAAAGGAGATTGGCCGGGTCTATGACAAAGCATCCGCAGGAATCATATCTAAGGAAGAGGCAGAAACTTCACTATGTCTTTTGAAGCAAGCCCTTGGAATATTGACGGCGGTGGCCTGATGCAAAAAATAGTGGAGGACTACGAGAGCAACCTGAGGACGATCACAGAAACGGAAACCGAAATCCTTGGGGACGTAACCACTGTCATCGAGACGGTTTACGAAGAAGATATTCTCTCGGCATTGGATGCCATGGCGATACTGGAACAACGGTTCCCTGAAGAATTTGGCGTTCCAGAATGAAAGCGGAGAAAAAAACCGGGAGGCCATCAGGTGGTCACAGCCGAAAGCTGAACGAGGCCACCATCACCGGGATCTGCAAGTGTGTTTCAGTTGGCATGAGCTTCAAGGCATCGGCGGCGGCGGTAGGTGTCGGGGAGTCAACTTTCCATTACTGGATGCGGAAGGCACAGGCAGGAAGGAAGGGGTTGCACTTAGATTTACTGCAGCGGATCGAGATCGCCCAAGAGGCGGTGAAATTTCGCAGCCTTGCAAAGATTCAAAAGCTGATAGCCGGTGGCCCGGCGGTGAAGATCACCGTCAAGAAAGATGCCACCGGCAAGATCATCGGCTCCATCGAAGAGACATCCGAGGTTGCACCCAACCTGAACGCTTGTTGCTGGCTCCTGGAACGGCGGTTCCCAAGTGAGTTTGGCAAACAGATCACCATCGAGCATGGAGTCAATCCATTTCAGGTCTCAATGCTTGGGGCTCTTCAGTTGGGTTCCGGCAACCCTGGCGAGGAAGACCCCAACTTCGATTAAAAAGAACATCCATGGTGGATGTATTGCTGGGCCGGGATGATGCTAATCTGGCCCGGCAATTTCATACACCCACCATCACAGAATGGCCGGGAAGTGTCCAAGACTGCCCTGGCGAGTTGGCCCGGCATCAATTAACCCACGGTGCCGGGCCAACACTTTCCAACTCGATCCAACTTCCATCAAGAAATGTTTACCTTTCATCAAAGGTAAACGTTTGTATGAGTAACGAGCTTTTCAGGTTGACTTGTTTTTGATCTTTAGATAATATGTTTACATACAATTTGAAATCAATGAAAGGTAAACATTTAAGAGGTGGGAAGATGGAAAAGAAGGAGTGGTCGGAAGCGAGAAAACAGAAGGCGAAGGTGTTGACCGCCGAGGAAGAGACGCGAGTATATGCGGCGGCGAAAACAGATGGGCATGGAGAAAGAAGGTATGCCAAAAGGGACACCTGCATTTTAGACTTCAGTTTTGGGCTGGGACTCCGGGCAAAAGAAATTGCCGCCTTGATGATTGACGATGTGACCGACAGCAAGGGGAATATTGTTGAGTCCTTCAACCTTTCCGCTGATCAAGTGAAGGGCGACACCATAGGGGCCGTATACCTGACCGAGAAGCAACTCCGTAAAAACCTTGAAGCCTACCTTGCCGAACGTGGCGAAGACAGCAACCGCCACCTCTTCAAGAGCCAGAAGACCCACTTCTCTGGGAACACCCTCCAGATGCTCCTGGGGCGAATATACAAAGCGGCTGGCATTGAGGGCGCAAAGAGTCACACAGGGCGAAGGACATTTGCAACTCGCCTCATTGAGCAAGGGTACAACATAACAGCGGTATCAAAATTGATGCGTCACAAGTCCATCCAGACCACATCAGGGTATGTAGACAACAATCCGGTGGCACTAGGTCGCATGGTTGCCAACGTCAGAAAGAAAAGCTGAATCCGGCCACCAAGAAAAAAGGGAACCACTGAGCAAGGGTTGATCAATTAACCAGTTGATTGATAAGTAATTGATATTGTATACTTTTATCTTGCAAAGAGAAGGGGTAACAAGTAGGTTGAATGAAGTGGCAAATCTGCCACAACAACCATCACCCCGGAGAGTAGTCCATGATTCAGATCACCACCGTTCGTCCCGATGCAACCGGCTTCAATGACCATCAAAATGTTGCACCTGGAGTTACCTTCAGCGCAAAAACGGGAACCATCATCGTCACCGATGGGGAACAAGCGTTTGAAGTGAAAATCACCGCCGAGGTAGAAGCGGAATACCATCCTGGCGACAATTACGACATCAAGGAAGCCATTGCCCTTGCGTGTTCCACCATCAAAAAGAACAAAAAGATAACCACCAAATAATCACACAACGGCATCGGAAATCATCCCCGAATATAAGTCAAACACGGAGCCGGTCACATCATCCAGACCGGCTCCGTCCTTTCCCCACCCACTGCAAAATAGTGGCAGATCAGCCACAAAATAAAAGAACACAGAAAGAACGAACAAAACAGCCTATAGGATTGAAATATGGTTAAAGCTATTTAGAAAGAACCCCTTTGGGTATGCCACATATACGGTATATGTTAATTATTTAACATGCCGGTTTTTCTTATATTAAGGTAACATTGTGGCATTTATTATCGTTTAATATCTTTACCTTATTGAGAGTTTGAGGCATGGAAGGAAAAAACTGTACAACCTGCTATAACCTTTGGGAAACAAGTGATGGCACGACAAAGTATTGTGTTTTGAAAATTAATGAAGGGGGTCGTGATCCTAAGTGTTCTCTATTTGAAATCGAGAACGGTTGTGACTATTGGGCTAAAAGGAGCGGTCAACCCTAGAGAGGGTGTTCCCATGGCAAAAGAACTTGCCATGGTTGAAAGCAACGACAACTAGGAGGTTGAAAAAAGGTATCAAGCTAAATTGTACAATACATGATCATGGTGTTGACGCCGTGGACAAAGCCATGTTCATCTATCAAAGGGCCACCGCTGTTGCCGGGGTTGATCGGCGCATCGGTCTGTAAATAGACCTCGTTGTTTTCTTTGAACTGGCGATAGCCGGAAAAGATTCCCGATGTTACTGTATTGCGCAATCCGACAGGGTTGCCGATGGTATACACCCTGTCCCCCTGATGCATGATCCTGTTTTTAGGCGCGGCCTGGAGGAACGTTGCTTTAGCGGAATACACCTTCAAGAGCGCCAGGTCCCGCTCGGAACTGATTTGGGATGACTGGGCTGAATGCTCACTGCCATCAGCCAGGAATATCTTGATTTCCGAGGTCGCAACCGGCCGTTCCATTTCCTTCAATTTTGTTTCCTCTCCCTCCTGAAGAGGCAATACCTTGACCAGTTCTTTTTCACTTTCTTGAATGATGATGATCAGTTGTCGTCGACTTGGCCCGTCTTCCATCTGATTCGCTCGACGACGATAATCAGCGATCTTTTCCTGCTCCAGGGTTATCAGTTTCCGGCCGGTTTCAACCTTATGCCGGATCTCGTCCAATTGGCTCCGATTCGGAGCTACCACATGCTTATTAGTGACGATGGAAGTATCGGTGATAAAGAAACCTGACCCTTTTCCCCAGGGGGTTTCGATTGCTACCGTCCCATTTTTTGCATACTCAACAGGGTTACCCTTCATGGCCGGGGCAGCGTTGGCCGCCTGTTGCGATAATGTTGCCGCAGCCTGGGATGGGGGTTCCTTCGTCTCCTTGGCGATATCGCCGGTAACGACCGGTGGCAAGTTGGTCGTCTTTTCCTGCCTGTTACCACTGATAAAATAGTAGGTCATCGATGCGATTACAGCTACCAGAACAAGGGCTGCAATCAGCTGTGACCGGGAACCGCTACCCTTTGATCCCAGCTCGCCCTGTTTTGGCTCCTGCTCCTGTTTGCGGTCCTGAATGCGTTCAAATTTAGCAAAGAGTAAGCCGCAGGCCTCGCATTCTTCCAGGTTCGCCTGTTGATGAGCACATTTCGGGCAACGAATCATCTTGTGAATTTTTTCTGTCATTTTTCCATAGGTGCGAATACATCAATCGGGGTTTCAGATCGTATTTTTCGCTTTGAACTGGGCTTTATTCCAGTTGTTTCGAAACACGACCTCCCTTGACAAAAGTCGGGAAAGGCATGTTTATTAATATCGAATCATCGCGACCTTATTGGTCTTCAGCATGATCAGTATGTTGGCGGGAGTGCTCGACCAGTGGCCCCGCAACTCAGAGTGGCTCAAATACTAGTTTTTCTTTTTCCTGACATGTTCGTTGTTTCCCGTTGTATCTCCAACGATAAATGGATACCGCGCCGAGACCACATATCCCTTTTTCTTATAGTTATAATAGACACGGGCTTCATATTTTCCGGGAGCCAGAGGGGGGAACTCGAGTATTCCCTGCTCAACACCAACTGGAAGATACTGATAGTTCCCGGCATCGGTGTCGGCGGTCCCCACTGGAACAACACTTATCCAGTCACCACTGTTTTGGGTCGATTCAAAAAAACAAACCTGAACGCTTTCATTTTGTTGGTATCTGTCCTTGTCGGTAAAGAGAAGTAATCCCTTGTGGGAAATTTTTAATTTATTGATATCCTGTTTTTTTTCATCTACATATTGAAGCCGATCGCTATCAAACACTGTAAACTGCGAGCGGAAAGAAACTGTATATCCTTTTTTTCTATAATCATAATAGGCCCTGGCTTCATACTGTCCGGGATTTTGAGGATAAAAAGTCAATAGCCCGCTGGTCATTCCATTAGGTATATATTGATATTCACCGGCTACATTGTCCGGGGTACCAGATGGCACAACACTTATCCAATCCTTGGTGCTTCCGGGAGCATTTGAGAAATGCACTTGGATCGATTCATTGGTTCTGTAATTTTTTTTATCCGTATACAGGGCCGAATCTGCGTAGGAAAGACGTGCATGGCAAAGCATTACAAGTACTAAAAGCAGGGGTATTGATATTGTTTTCATAGTCCTCACCTTGGTAATGTTTTATTCATGAACAAATAATAATTCCGCCACCTTTCCCAATTTTGTCTTGGTCAGCGGGAATAGGACTTTTGAGCTGTTTGTGATAAACCATCATGAATGGAGAAAAGTCCATGCAAAAGAAACATCGCAACTACAGCCCTGAAGAGGAAAATAACTTCTGCCTCTCAACCAGAACCCTCCTGAGCAGTGTGGAGATACCCTTCTTCGTCATTGGCTTCATGACAAATCCTTTAATCCCGCAGCCTTTTGCCAAATCCTCGTTAACCAAGTTACTATAACCGGTACAGAGGATGATTGGGATATTTGGTCGCACCTGTAATATCCGCCGGGCGAGGTCCATTCCTGTCATCCCAGGCATGGTTTGGTCGGTGATAACCGCATCAAATTGGTCCGGTTGGTTTTGAAAAACAGCTAATGCTTCCAGGCTACTGTTGCGCACCGTTACCTCATAACCCAATCGCGTAAGCATGATCTGACTCATCTCCACCAAGATGTCTTCATCATCAACCAGGAGAATGCGTTCTTTGCCACCGGGCTGAGGAGCTTCAATCTCTTTGGCTGCAGCTACTATCTCCTGTTCGATGGAGGGAAAGACGATACGGAAGATTGTGCCTTTCCCGAGTTCACTCTCGCAGGAGACAAATCCACCGGAATTTGTGACGATGCCATGAACGATAGCCAGCCCCATGCCGGTACCCTTCCCAATCTCTTTGGTTGTAAAATAGGGGTCAAATATTTTATCTCGGATATTCGATGGAATTCCTGGACCTGAATCGCCGATAATGAGCTCCACAAATTTCCCTGGTTTAACTCCTGGGAAGGATTGAAGGTCCTGCAGGGAGAGTTCGCAATCTCTAATGCTGATATCAAGAATGCCACCGGTAGGCTCCATCGCATGGGAGGCATTGGTGCAGAGATTGACTACAACCTGATGGAGTTGGGTTGGATCGGCAAGAATTGTTTGAGTGACTGTATCGACATTTTGCTTGATGGTGATAGTGGAAGGCAGGGTCGGACGAAGGAGTTTGATGGCCTCTTTGATGATGTGGGCTGGTTTCAGAGGGATGGGTTGAGTCTCGGATTGGCGGCTAAAGGTGAGAATCTGTCTGACCAGGGAAGCGGCCCGGTGGCTTGCTTCCAGCACCTTGTCGAGATCATGGGCGACCGCCGATTCTGGATTGCTGGCGTCCCTCGCCATTTCAGCGTAACCAATTACCGCTCCAAGAATATTATTGAAGTCATGAGCAATGCCTCCTGCAAGAGTGCCGATGGCCTGCATCTTCTGCGCTTGTAAAAGCTGTGCCTGCAGAGCTTTCTTCTCTTCCTCCACCAAAAGACGTTCCATTTCACCTGAAGCCCGTACGGCAATAAGTTGTAGGGCGGCTTCAGCCAGTTTACGGTTTTGGAGAGGTTTTCGACCAATTACTGCGATCAGCCCTATGGGTTGACCGACATGATTGAAAAGCGTCACTCCGACGTAGCTTTCGGCTCGCAAATCCAGCAACACCTGATCTTTTGGAAAAAATTGGCAGACACTTGCTGGATAACAACACAATTCCTGACTTGCCAGCTGACCGCAAGGCGTATCCTGTAGAGCGTAGGAGACATTATCTTCAAAATGTCCATCACTCCAGACTGCCACAGTATGTGCGGTTAAACCGTCGGGATCGAGACGATCAATACAGACGAAATCCATATCAAGAAATTTTGCCAGATACTCGGCCAGGATACTAAAAGATAGCGGATGGGATTCCCCAAAGCTGGATCGAGCCAAAAAAACGTTAATAGCCTCTATTTGTTTGCGCTCAGTGATATCTTGCAAGAAAGCAACAAATCGTCCGTCATCAATGAGATTGCCCTGTACACTGACTTCAACGTTAATGACTCTCCCATCTTTGCGGCGGTGAAGAGTTTCAAAACGATCTTCCCCTGATTCTACAATCTTTTGTATCCGGGCCGAGACTTCATCGGTCCTTTCAATAACATCCAGATCGGCGATGTTCATCGTCAAGAGTTCCTCTGAACTGTAGCCGCTCATCCGGCAATAGGCCTGATTGACTTCCAACAGACGACCTTGCCTGTCAACAAGGCAGAAACCGTCCATGGCTGTCTGGAGAATAGTTCGATGCCACGCTTCGCTGTTTTGCAATTCCTTGGTTCTGCGTGCGACTGCTTTTTTCAGAAATAAAGAAAGACTGGCAAAGACAAGTATTGCGCCACCAGCAGCCAAAGAAACGTAGATCATCCATGGGGGCCATTCCCACGAAGAATTACGATTTGATAACCAGTAATTCTGCCGCTGGTAGAAGTAGGAATTTTTGTTCTTTTTCCAATTGGAGAGGTGAGCATCGATGTGACTTAACAATTCATGCTGGGTCCCTTTCTTACTCGCAAAATAGATAGAGAACGGACTGAACATTATCGTACTGGCGACGAGGCCATACTCACCGGCATGACGCAAGCCAAAATGCTGAGGAGCAACACCGGCATCCGCCTCCCCTTTCAGCACTGCAGCAAACACATCGGCATGGGTGTCAAATTCTATGATTTTGCATTGAATATTAAGTTGCTCGGCCGTCTTAATAAAATTGATTCCACTTATATCCTTGCGCATGACAGCAACTCGCTGCCCGTAGAGATCGGAAATATTCTGTGATTTCCCCTCCGGTCGCAAAAAAACCTGACCCCACAACTCGGCAATGGATTCGTAGGTGAAATCCATTATTTCGCCTCGCTCTGTGGAGTAGGCCACAGAGACCATTAAATCGATTTCTTGGTTCTGCAGACGCTCTAATCCTTCGGCCCAACTACCTGGTACGAAAACCATGGACCAATCTTCATCTTTAGCGATTTCTCCAAGAAGGTCAGCATTCAGCCCCTGGGTCATGCCCTTTTCATCGACAAAATTGAATGGTTCAAAAGGGAACGTTCCGACGCGGATAATGCCATGAGGACCTTTGTCGTCGGCGGCGAGGAGGAGCGAGGGACAGATAAAAGGAAAATAAAGAGTGGCTAAATAAAAAAGGATGAAAGCAACCTGACTATGTTTCATGGTTAAGCCTTGCTTGCATGGATTTGTGTCAACGGTAAGTTCACATACTTTTTTTGATCAAAGACATCAATTAATAATCTCCAAACTCCACCCGCAGAGTGGGACAGGCTAACGCTCATGAAGCACTTGTTACATTTGGCGTTGAAATGGCTCTTGATTTACCGCGTTGTCTTTGCTCAAGCTAAACAGCTTACCCGTCTGCGCAGCACACTTCTCTTGTATTTCAAAGTTCTCCCGCGTCACTTTATCGTTTAACTTTGATGTCAAATCATCAAGTTGGCCTCGAAGTTGCGTGTTCGTCGCATCTTTCTCGATGAGTTGCCACCCCAAAGCAACCACGATAACTATCAAAATTCCAATGACTATTTTTATAATTAACTATCGTGAGTGTCTAAAAGGTCGCCGCAGCTCAAAACGGTGCTGATCCAAATGAACAATTGCGCTATGTATAGCCCGGTAATACGCTCAATGCGAGTCTGTCGCAGACGCTTGGCCGATAACCCTTTCTTGAACTGTATCACATAGGAAACAGAAAATGGGAGGGGATATGACAACATCCCAATTATCACAACCAAAAGGTGTTGTCGATCCTTGGTGCTAAAACTCAGAAGAAGACCCTTCCCCTTGCCCCTGGATCGGGCAATTCATTTCCATTTTTCACACTCAGGCGTATCGGCGATGCGGTCCGTGCAGGAGGTTCGGGTGGCTCGATATTCACAATCTCAATAAACCTGACTTTGAACTGTTAAAAGTCCTATTCCCTTTTCCACAGGGGGTGCTAAATTTCAGTCCTCTATGATCCTGCCAACTTCAACGATATCAGGGAGAGTCAACCATGACCCAAAAAACCAAAGCGGAGCAAATCAGGCAACAGATTGACTCCTTCCCCATCCTTCCCGCCACCGTTTCCAGGATTATGCAGGTGACCGCCAGTCCGGAAAGCTCGGCTGACGATCTAATGCAGGCCATCCTCCCGGACCAATCCCTTTGCTTTACCGTTCTCAAATTGGCTAATTCCGTACTGTTTGGACGACCTCAACGGATCGATTCGCTGACAGCAGCGATTACAGTACTCGGCTTTGACGAGGTCCAATCCATTGCTCTGATAAAAGCCATGAACAACTCGTTCAGAGAACTAAATCTGGTCAGCACCGCCCCGGTTGAGCAGTTCTGGGAGCACTCTTTCCTCACTGCGATGGCAGCACAGCATGTTGCCCAGCACTTACGATTAGCTTCATGCACCTTTTTTATGGCGGGATTGATTCACGACATTGGCAAACTTGTCATGTTGCTAACCTTTAAGGACGAATATGCTCCCGAGGAGTGGATGACCTCTTTTAGCACTAAAGAACGTCTCGCCACTGAACAACAACTTTTTGCGTTCAACCATGCCTCACTGGGAGAGCAACTCCTTCGGCAGTGGAATTTCCCGGAAAATCTGTTGTCTGCGGTGGAATTCCACCACACACCTGCAATGGCTCAGGCGCCCCTTGAGCAGTTTTTGGCCCAGGTCATACAACTTGCCGACCTGTTGTCATATCTTTGCATTGAGAGTGACACTAACGAAGATGCTGACGTGATTAATGGGTTGCAAGTGTTCCTACCTGATTTGATTACACGCTGGCACAGCATGGGGATGACTTGGAGCGAAGAACACTTTACGAATTGGTACCGCTGGCTTTGCAAAAGCCGTGAACAGAGTCGTGTTATCAGGGAAATATTATCGGCCTGACGGTCGGTATTGTCCACAAGGTGCTTTTGACGATGCCCGACCAATGCCGCCGGTGAACAAATTGAACGGCAGAGACCAGGAAATATTCAAGGAGCGAGACCAAAAACTTGAAAAGGCACGGGAGCTGAGAAAGAAAAAACGACTTCGTGTCTACGGGCCAATCTGCCCAAGGGTAGATAGCAAGGCTCCCTATAACCCCTTTAATGCAAACAGCTGGAATGTCCATTTCCAACTGAGGCGGAACAAGTCGATGCTTCTCTGGTAAATTTTGGGTAGCCATCTTTAGACACAAGTCGCCAATTTATTTGACAGTATTTGTTCAACCTAGCCGAGCAAAAAAAGATTATAAAGAAGTGGAAGAGAAACGAAGCTCAATACTATGCCGGCTCCAACAAAAGCTGCTGTGAGCCGAGGCCTAAGATTAGCCATGATGGTTAGAGCTCCGGCCGACACCATTGGTGGCATCCCAGCCTCAAAAATAGCCACTCGTACTACCTCGCCTCCAAATCCTGCTACCCTGCAGAACAGAAACGCCACAAGGGGAGCTATTATAAGTTTTATAGCCAAACCAGAACAGAGTGGCCCGGTTACATTTTTGCTAAACCTCATAGTCAATTGGAAACCGACGGCTATCATAACTATCGGTACCAACGTTCCGGTCAAGGTGCTTAGAATTGGTACCACAACGGCAGGATAGGTGATTCCTTTTAACAACAAGGAGCCAAGCAACGCAATGAACGGAGGAAACGTAAATATCTTCTTTAGTACGTCTATTAAGGCTGGTTTGCTATCACCTGCGCCATATAATGCTATGATAATCGAGCCGTACGTTGCCAGGGCCAAAAAAGAGCCTAATTGATCATATAACACTGCATACGGAATGGCCTGGTCTCCAAAAAAGGCCTTTACCATAGGAACACCAAGAAAAGATGTATTTCCAAGGGGAACAAGTAGCAGCAGGCAGCCGGTAGTTGGTCGGTCCCATTTGAATAATCGAGCCAAGAGCACGATGACAGCCCAAGAGAAGATAAGCATCCCCCAAGGCATCAGGGAGAGCACCATGAGCTCGCTGGAAAAAACCAATTGCGGTATTTTCAAAAACACCATGGCTGGCAGTGATATATAAATCACAAAAGCATTGAGCACCACCCCGGTATCCCGGTGGAATTTAGGAATTCTTCGTAGAACTATCCCTATTAGAAGATAGGTCACGGTAACTATAAAATTTTCCATAACTTAATATATCCCTATAAGGTTATATTATTAGCTGAGCCAGTGCTCTTGAATTTTACGGCTACATTTGGACAACAAGGTTCCATCACGAAAATAATGAGATAGGGAATTTTACGGCTGAGAGACACAATCTATCCCACAGTAAAGCATATTGCGATCGGATTAAATCTCCATTTTGTTATCTGGATAAAAATTAGCTCATAAAAATTCTATCGAAGTGTTCATTGAGCTTTAAGTTGATTGTAAGCTGGCGCATAATCGCAGAAAACTTTGCAGAAAGAATGAGAAAAATTGAAAGGTTTTTCGACCTAATTGGCCACCATTAAAAGGACTAAACAGGGTGATCACATACAGGAGATAGCTTGAGGTAACGAGTAGGCTGGATTGCTGGGTTAGGTAGTGCTGTTCCGCCTCAGTTGGAAATGGATGGCCGTGTAGCCGGACCCGAACAAGTGTTTGAGATCAGGATAGAGGAATAACAAGATAGAGGAATAACAAATTTCTGGCCAAATCACGGCCGCTCATCTCCTGCATGACAACATCGGTCATAAGCAGATGAATTCCACCGGCATATTCCTGAGCTAGACAGATGGCTTCTTCCGAAAGTTCGATGGTGATCAGATACTATTCTGCTGTCTGTCCAGTTGGTTTTTTGATGGGCCACCCTCTGTATCTAATGGGTGCACGGCCAACTCGAAGTTAATTCAAACGGGAGATGCGTCCAGCGATATCACCGTTGAGGGGTTGGGGCTGCGCCTGGACATACTGGATCAAGGCATCAGCGACAAAGGGCCCCACCACCGGATTTGCCCCTTGCGTCAGCACCGTAAAATCATCACCGCCGCCCGCCAGATATTCGTTCACCGTCACCGTATACACCTTTCCAGTTTTTAGTGATTTTCCATCTTTCATCACCGCGACAATGCGCTGGCCCGTTGGCCTGCTCGCATCCCAGGTATAGGTCAAGCCGGAAATCTGGAGAAACTGGCGTTGTCCATCTAGACGACTCCACTGTTGATTGAGCAGATCAAAAATCTGCTGTCCGGTCAATTCCAGTTTAATCAGGTTGAAATTGAAGGGTTGGACTGAATAATGATCGCCCTTGGTAATCCCACCTGGTGCGATGTCGGCGCGGATGCCATCGGAATTAATGAAGGCAAAGTCAGTTCCCATAGCCTTGCGCTGGGCATCGGCAACAAGATCTCCTAAAGCCGATTCACCGGCTGCATTGGTCGCTCTGGAAATAGGCCGTGCTGCTTTGGCGATTACCTGCTCAGCGATGGTATGGCCCATATCTTCGACCCGGTTCACCAAAGCAGCCACCCGGATGTCCGGTGTAAGCCCCGGTCCACGGTCGGCCCACGTGGTGACAATCTGGGACGACATTGCCACGATATCACTGCTCGCCCGACTGATCTCCATGTGAATGTCGGCATATCCGGTACCCTTAGGCCAAGCCTGGACCACCAGCATTTTTTTGCCGTGAGAATTTTCAGCCAGAATGTTGTGGAAGGTGTGGGTGTGGCCGGCAAGAACCACATCCACCTCATCATCCAGATGTTTGACAATGGGGGCAATATCTCCGCCCAATAGGGCGGGTGAGGAACTCCCGCTGGCAGGTCGTTGAAATCCACCCTGGTGCATTACTGCGACAATGGCGTGCACGCCCTGGGCCTGCAACTCTTTGACATAGCGGTTGATCGTGTCAGCTTCATCCAGAACCTTCAACCCCTCCAGGTTTTCGGGGGGGATAAAGGAGCCGGCCTGTTGGAGGAGCGCGCCGATG
>Ga0364909_10230_pt1 | contig 18313 bp, 12 predicted proteins | sample SorcelJu500001C3_3_FD_206966 | JGI IMG/M metagenome (GOLD analysis project Ga0364909, IMG submission 206966) | Enriched cells from Trout Bog Lake Hypolimnion, Wisconsin, USA - BchlTB.June25.5000.01.C3 | ecosystem: Environmental > Aquatic > Freshwater > Lake > Hypolimnion/Profundal zone | place... | reverse complement strand
GCCCGCGGGTTGGTGAATTTCAAATAGCCTTTCCGGCCTAGCCTTCCTGCACCCGATCCTTCGAGTGATCCTTGGCTACCAGCATATAGATGGAGGGGATGATGAACAGGGTGAACAGGGTGCCGATGGCCATGCCGCCGACCAGCACCAGACCGATGGAATTTCGGGCCGCGGCCCCGGCACCGGTGACGAGGGTCAGGGGGAAATGGCCGGCAATGGTGGCCCCGGTGGTCATGAGGATCGGCCGCAGCCGGGTCATGGCCGCTTCCAGTACCGCCTCCCGTTTACCCAGTCCCTGTAATTGCAGCTTGTTGGCGAATTCCACCACCAGGATGCCGTTTTTCGAGATCAATCCCACCAGGGTGACCAGACCGACCTGGGAATAGATATTCAGCGTCGTGGTCCAACCCTTGGTCCAGAAGGGTACACTGGGGTCGGGCATCTTGAGAAAGGTGAACACCAGGGCACCGAACATGGCCAGCGGCACCGACCCGGCCAGGATGACAAAAGGATCGCGGAAGCTGTTGAACTGCGCCGCCAGCACCAGGAAAATAAGGAGAATCGCCAGCCCGAAGGCCTGAATAAAGGTGTTGCCCTCAACGCGCAACTGGCGCGACTCTCCGGTATAATCGAGCTTATAGCCCTGGGGCAGGATTTTAGTGGCCTCATCCTCCAGAAAGCGCAGGGCCTCATCCAGGGGACGGACGGCAACGCCGCTGATAATGACCGCGTTCAATTGCTGGAACCGATTCAACGAGCGCGGCACGGTGCTGTTTTTGATGGTGGCGATAGTGGAGAGCGGCACCAGTTGTCCGCCCGGACCGGTGACATGGATATCGCTGAGCTGGTCGGGGTTGAGACGGTCAACCCGCATGATCTGGGGGATAACCTTGTAGCTGCGCCCGGCAATATTGAAGCGGTTGACGAAATTACCGCCTGCCATGGTGGCCAGATCAGCGCCAACCTGTTGCAGGTTCAAGCCCATATCAGCCACCTTGTCGCGGTCAATGACGATCTCCGCCTGGGGTTGGTCGATCTTGACATCAATCAGCGGCGGAAAGGCAAACATATGGCTCTGCATAGCGGCCAGCTGGATCTTCTGGGCAAAGGCAAGAATCTGATCGGGCTCGGCTGTTGAGGCCAGGACGAATTCCACCGGAAACTGGCCACCGCCGGGAAGGGCCGGAGGGGTAACCGGAAAGACGCGAATACCGGGGATACCGTACAGCTTCTGCTGGACCTCCGGCATGATCTGGAAAATAGTCCGTTTCCGCTCCTGCCAGGGTTTCGTCACCAACCCGCTGAAGCCTGAGGCGGGCATGGTGAGCTGAAAGACGAATTCAGTTTCGGGCACGCTTAAAAAGGCCTGATTGACCGCGGCGGCAAAGTGCTGATTCTGGTCCAGGGTGGAGTTGGCCGCCGAATCGATGATGCCGAAAATAACTCCCTGGTCTTCGGTCGGGGCCAATTCCTTGGCCGACATCCTGAACATGGGGATGGCCAGCGCCCCGAGCACGATCCACACCAGGTAGACCGCGGGCCGATGGTTGAGTGTGACCTGCAGCCAGCGGCCGTAGGCGGTCCGCAGCCTTTTGAAATCCCGTTCGATTCTCCCGGCCAGACCATGTTCGGTCATGCCTGCCTTGAGCATCCGGGAGGACATCATCGGCGACAGGGTCAGGGCCACCACGCCGGAAATGGTGACCGCGCCGGCCAGGGTAAAGGCGAATTCGCGGAACAGCGATCCGGTCAAACCGCCCTGGAGGCCAATGGGCGCATAGACTGCGGCCAAGGTGATAGTCATGGAGATGATCGGGCTGACCAGCTCGCGGCCGCTGAGGAGCGCGGCATCAATGGGCGACTTGCCTTCACTGAGATGGCGTTCGACATTCTCCACCACGACGATGGCATCGTCCACCACCAGCCCCACGGAGAGGACAATCGCCAGCAAGGTCAGCAGATTGATGGTGAAGCCGAACACCTGCATGAGGAACATCCCGCCGATAAGCGACAGGGGGATGGCCACCACCGGCACCAGGGCGGAGCGCAGGGAGCCGAGAAAAAGAAAGATGATGATCACCACGATCAACAGGGTTTCACTCAGGGTCTTGACCACCTCGTGGATGGCATTCTCAATATAGGCGGTGCCGTCATAAGCGATGCGACCGCTGAGCCCGTTGGGCAGCTGTTTGCTGATCGCCTCCATTTCCACCCGGACCCGCTTGATCACGTCCAGGGAATTGGCGTTGGGCAGGGGCCAGATCCCCATGAAGACTGCCGTTTGCCCGGAAAACCGCACCTCGGTATCGTAATCTTCAGCCCCGAGAACCACCTGGCCGACATCCTGGATGCGCACCAGGGCGCCGTTCTGTTCCCGGATGACCAGCTGTTTGAAATCTTCCACCGAGCGCATATCGGTGTTGGCGGTCAGGTTGACCTGGATCAGCGAGCCCTTGCTTTTGCCGACCGCTGCCAGAAAATTATTGGCAACCAGGGCCTGGCGGACCTGCGCTGGGCTCACGTTGAAGGCGGCCATGCGCGAGGGGTCGAGCCAGATCCGCATGGCAAAGGTCCGCGCCCCCAGGATCTCCGCCCGCTGCACCCCCTGGAGGGCCGAGAGGCGCGGCTGGACAATGCGCACCAGGTAATCGGTAATCTCATTCTGCGCCAGCAGATCGGAGGTGAAGCTGAGATAGGCCGAGGCAAAGCGGCTGTCGGCCGACTCGACATTGATGATTGGGATCTCCGCCTCGGGCGGCAGATCGCCGCGCACCTGATCCACCTTGGAGCTGATCTCGGACAGAGCCTTGATGGTGTCGTAATTGAGCCGCAAGCGGGCGCTGATCGTCGAGACCCCTTGAGTGGACTGAGACTGGATGTAATCGATGCCGTCAGCGGCAGCGATGGCGCGCTCCAGCGGGGTGGTGATAAAGCCGCGCACCAGATCGGCGTTGGCCCCGACATAGACGGTGGTCACGGTCACCGTGGCATTCTCGCTTTTGGGATATTGGCGGACATTCAAATTGCCGATGGCCTGCAGCCCGGCCAGGACGATCAGCAGACTGATCACCAGCGCCAGCACCGGCCGCCGAATAAAAAGATCGGTGAAGTTCATGGCTCAGCTGTCCTTGGGCTGAGGCGCCAGTTTAAATTCTGGCGCCAAGGTATTATCAACCACCACCCCCTGGCCGTTACGCAGCTTGAAAACGCCGGTGCTCACCACTGTCTCCTCTGGCTTAAGCCCGGAGAGCACCGCCACAAAATCGCCGCGCTTTTCCCCGAGACGGACGAATTGCTGTCGCGCCACCTTGCCGCCTTTTTCCCCCTCTTTCGCCTCATCAACGATGAAAACGGAATCACTGTAGGGGGCATAGAGAATGGCGGTGGCCGGAATGGCCAGCACTGGCGACTGCTGCGGCAGGACAACCGCCACATTGGCGAACATGCCGGGACGCAGGAGTTCGCCCTCGTTGGCAACCGTTGCCTGCACTCTGATATTGCGGCTGGCCGCATCCACATCCGGATTCAAAGCGGTAATTTTCCCCGCCACTACCTTGCCCGCCGGCAAGGCGTCCGAGGTGATCCGGACAGGAAGCCCCGGACGGATCTGCGGCAGCTGCTGCTGGGGCACGAGGAAGTTGACGAAGATCGGCTCAAGTGCCTGCAGCGAGACGATAGCCTCGCTTTCTTTGAGAATCTGGCCGATATTGACCAGCCTGATGCCGAGACGACCGCTGAACGGCGCCCGGATGGTTTTCTTGGCAATGATGGCCCGGATGTTATCAGCCTGGGCCTGGGCCTGTTTGAGCTGGGCATCGGCGTTGTCATAGGTGGACTCGGCCACCACCTTGGTGGCGAGCATCTTTTTCGAGCGTTCGAAATTGATTTTCGCCAGGGCGACTCCAGCTTCGGCGGCGCGCAGTTGCGCGGTTTCCGCCGAGATATCCTGCTGCACCAGCAAATCACCCGCTTTCACCCGTGTTCCTGACTCAAAGGCAATGGAGGTCACCTTGCCGGTCACCTCAGCGGTGATGACCACCCCCTGCACCGCTTCCAGGGAACCAACCGCCGTAATCAACGACTCCCAGGACTGCTGCCGGGCCGTTGCGGCGGTCACGACTTCCGGCGGCATCTTGAGCATTTTGCCTTTGCTGATCATGGCGCCGATCTGCAGGGCCTTCGTCCCCGCCAAAAGTACGGCCACCAAAACCATGCCCGCTGCACACAGAAGTAGAGCTTTGATTTTCATCTATTCCCCCACATAAGAAAAGCGGCCCGGATTGACCACCGGAACCGCCAAATTCACGATGTTGCCAAGATAACATCACCATCATGGAAGTCAACAAGATGTGCCGACAAGGACAAGGAGCGCTCCAACTTGCAGGGCAGCGGATATGCCGCACCGGCACAGCCGGACCGGGGACGTCAGGTCTTGGCCAGCGGAATCAGCAAGAGCGGCACCCGGCTGAAACTGCAGATGCGGTGGGCGACGCTTCCCTCCCAGAAGGCTTCCATGCCGGTTTTGCCATGGGTCGCCAGGATCGTCAGGTCGACACTGCTGGTGTTGGCCGCATCGGCGATCATGCCGGCCGGATCTCCGCGCAGCACATGTCCGCTAACCGCAATCCCCTGACTCCGCAGGGATTCCATTTCAGCCTGAATGAATTCCTGCGCATCCTGGTCGGCCATGTCGAGAATCTTCGAGGCGGTGGCGGGGAACAGCCGCCCGGAGAACTTGGCCTTCCCGGAAAGAGAACCGAACAACGGCACCACGATGGCCAGGTGCAGCGCGGCCTTACAGACCAGGGCCATGGCTTTGGCAACCGGCAACGCCTTAAGATGGCCAGGAGCGCCATCCAGTGGAACGAGGATATTGCGGCAGGAAAAAGAGGGAATCCCGCCCTGTTCGTCAGGGTGGGTTATCAGGACGGGCAGCGAGCCCAGGTTGATAACCCGTTGGGCAATGCTTCCCAGAAACAGATGCAGGGCCTTGCCGCGGCCATGGGAGCACATGACGACCAGGTCATGCTGCAATTCGTCGGCGTGGGCAACAATACTCTCCGCCACATTGTCCACTTCTGCCTCATGGACATGACAATCGACCACTATCCCTGGTGCAAATGCCCGCTGCGCGAGCGCGCTGAGATAGGCGGACGCCTCCCGTGCATTTTTCAAATGGGATTGCCCATGGACCTCGCTGGGGGGGTTCCGCTCCACGACGTGCATCAGCGTGACCCGGCTGGCAAATTTTTCCGCCAAAAAGGCGGCAGCCGGCAACGCTGCCTCCGCCATGGCCGAGCCGTCCAAGGGAATCAAAAGGTGTCTGAACATGGGGTTCATCCTGTGACGAATGTTTTATAGAGGAGATAGACGTTCAGCACGACAATGATCGCCGCGATCAGGCCGGCCAGGACAGTGGTGAGGCGCCGGTTGACCAGTTCTCCCATAATGTCGGAGCGACTGGTGAACAGCACCAGCGGGATAATAGTAAAAGGAAGCCCAAAACTGAGGACCACCTGGCTGAGCACCAGGGTGCGGGTGGGATCCAACCCTATCAGGATGACGAGCATCGCCGGCGCCATGGTGACTACCCGCCTGACCCAGATCGGAATGTGACGTTTGAGAAAACCCTGCATGATCACCTGGCCGGCGCTGGTGCCGACGGCCGACGACGACAGCCCCGAGACCAGCAACGACAGGCCGAAGATCCACTTGGCGGAATTTCCCAGCAGCGGCTCCAAGGTTCGATAGGCCTCTTCCAGGGAGGCAATCTGGGTGAGTCCGGTGGTGTGGAAGGTCGAGGCTGCCATGATCAGCATGGCGGCATTGACAAAACTGGCAATCCCCATGGCAATGACCACGTCCACTATCTCGTAGCGATACAGGCTGTGCAGTCGGGCCTTGTCCTTGACCACGATGCGCCCCTGGGTCAGCGAGGAATGCAGAAAGATAGCGTGGGGCATGACCGTGGCCCCGAGTATGCCGGAGGCCAGCAGCACGCTTTCCGCCCCTGAAAATTGGGGCACAAAGGCATGATAAACGATCTGCCCCCAATCGGGCTTGCCAATGAAGGTCTCAAGTAAATAGCAGAGAGCAATCACCCCGACCATCGCGGAGATCACCGCCTCCAGCGGCCGGAAGCCGAAACGTTCCAGGGTGAGGATCAACAGGGTGACAATGGCGGTGAGTACGGCCCCGGCAAAAAGAGGCACCCCCAACAGCAACTGGAATCCCAGGGCCGCCCCCAGGAACTCCGCCAGATCCGTGGCCATGGCCACCAGTTCCATCATCACCCACATGCCATAGGCCACCGGCCTGGGAAAGTTCTCGCGGCACTGTTCGGCCAAGTTTTTGCCGCTGGCGATACCGAGCTTGGCCGACAGGGTCTGGATCAGCATCGCCATCAGGTTGCTGACCACGATGACCCAGACCAGCATGTAGCCGAACTGTGCCCCTCCCTGAATGTTGGTGGCAAAGTTGCCCGGATCCACGTAGGCCACGCTGGCAATGAAAGCCGGGCCCAGGAACGGCATCAGTCTGGAGAGCCGGTTCTTCCGCGTCTTGCCGCCGAGAATCTCCAAGGCGTCGGCGACCGTCTTGAAATCGGGAGAGATCGTTTCCGGGTTGCTTACTTTCTCACGCATCATTGGGGTGCTCTGTCTCTACAGGGTGATCAGGAATCGTGTATACCGGGTAAGGACCATGGAGTGCAGCACTGATGTCCAGAAGGACTGTAGCGCCGCCAATGGCAAGGCAAATTGCCACTATGCTCTCGATACCGGAAACGCAGAAAACGTAGCGGCTTTACAATTAAAAATTGATATGTACGATATGCTGAAAAGTCTCTCTCCAAAAAGAACCGCGCGGAAGATCTGCTGGTGTTTTTTTGAAAGAGATGCCCCGACAAATTGATGACCGTTTATTTTGCTGAATAGATTCGTATCAAGTCCGCGGCTGCTGGCAGATACTGCATGCAATCTTCAGTTGTTTATCGTATATAATCCCTCACAAATAAGCTGTCCCCGGACAACCTACTCTTCTCATTCACAAAGATTCCTCCCCGAACCGCAGCAATGAAACCATCAGGAAACGAGACGCAACCGCAGACAGCTGACGCCTTGGATGAGGCCGGAAACTGGTTCCCGGAAAACCTGGCGCTGATCACCAGCAGGCTCAAAGAAATATCCGCGAGGAATTTGCATTCCCCGGCAATACCGGTTGCCGTGTTTGACTTTGACAATACCTGTATTTTCCGGGATGTGGGACAAGCGGTGTTCCGATATCAGCTGCTGCAGCTTCGCTACCGCCTGGCCCCGGAGCAACTGGCCGGGATCCTGCCCACCGTGGCGGGAGATCTTGCCGGCCGGCCGCTGCAGGATGTCATTTCGGCCCTTATGCACGCCTACCGCCAACTCTGGCCACTGATTGCCAACCAGGAACAGGAAAAGGCACGGCGGCTGCCGGAGTACCGGCTGTTCTCCACCCTGCTCCTGTGGTTTACGGACCAGGCCCGCAAGGACGAACGGTTAGGGCCCCGTTATGTGCTGCCGTTCATGGGAAAATTACTGGCCGGATATACGCTTCCCGACCTGCGGCGTTTCGCCGCCGAAGTGGTGACCGTGGCGATGACGGAGCCATTGAGCGAGGAATCGCTGGCCATCACAGCCCCCGATCCGCTCGGCAGGATTGAGGCCAGCTTTCCCCTGGGGCTCCATGCCTACAAGGAAATGAAGACCCTGATGGAGATGCTGCGGGACCAGGGGATAGAATGCTACGTGGTCTCGGCAAGCACTGAATGGCTGGTGGAAGAGGCGGTGCGCCTGTTGGGATTCCCGGTGGCCGAAGACCATATTTTCGGTATCCGCGTTGGCCTGGATGCTCAGGGCCGGCTGACCACGGCGGATTCCAGTTCCTATCCCCTCACCTTTCGCGAGGGCAAGGCCGAGATCATCCGCCATTTCATCGGCGCCCCCCTGGCACTGGTCGCGGGTGATGCCGACACCGACTTTGAGATGCTCACCCTGCCGGAGGTGGCCATCCGTCTGCTGATCAACCGTAACCAGACCGGCCTGATCCGCACCTTGTATCAGGATCCCCGCATCCTCCTCCAGGGACTGGACCTGCGGAACGGCCGTTTCCGGCCCTTCCGCGAATCCGTCGCCTGAAGCAACAGGCCGTTTCCTACTTTTTCAGGGTCTTGGCAAAATCCAGCATCCGCTGAATCGGGATGCGGGCCCGGGCGGCGAGTTCCGGGCCGACTTTGATCTCACCCGCCCCGGTTTCCAAAGCAACCGCCAGTTTTTCCAAGGTATTCATCCCCATCCACGGACAGCGGGCACAACTGCGACAAGTTGCCCCCTCGCCTGCCGTGGGCGCACTCAGCAGAATCTTGCTGGGCGCCAGTTGCCGCATCTTGTTAAAGATACCGGCGTCGGTGGCCACGATGAATTCCGGATGGGGCAGCGTGCGCACCGCCTCGATCAGGGCAGTGGTGGAACCGACCACATCCGCCTGATCGACCACATCCTGGGGAGATTCGGGATGGACGAGCACCGCCGCCTGCGGGTGCAGTCTGCGCATCTCTTCCAGGGCCGCGGCCTTGAACTCTTCATGGACCACGCAGGAACCGGGCCAGAGGATCATCGAAACCCCGGTCAGGCGCTGCACGTATCGGCCCAGATGCTGATCCGGACCCCAGAGGATCTTTTCGCCCCGCGCGGCAAGATGCTTGATAATGGGCAGGGCGATGCCAGAGGTGACCACCCAATGGGAACGCGCCTTGACCTCAGCGCTGGTATTAGCGTAGACCACCACCGTATGCTCGGGATGCTGGTCGCAGAAATCGGAAAACAGCGCAGCCGGACAGCCTTCGTCAAGCGAACAGGTCGCCCCGAGATCAGGCATCAGCACCCGTTTCTCGTTATTGAGGATCTTGGCAGTCTCCCCCATGAACCGCACCCCGGCCACCACCAGGGTCTGAGCAGGATGCTCGGTACCGAACCGCGCCATTTCCAGCGAATCGGCGACGCAGCCGCCGGTTGCCTCGGCCAGATCCTGCAACTCGCCATCCGTATAATAATGCGCCACCAAGACCGCATTCTGCTCGTGCAGCATTTTTTGGATGCGTACCTTGAGCGCCGCCTTCTCTCTGGCCGGCAGCTCCAGCCGCACCGGATGGGCAGGGACCGCGATCACGGGAAGGGTAACCTCCGCCAGATTTTCTTGTAATCCGTTCTTCATATTTAACTATTGTACCGTTTTTGATAAAAAATACTCAGTCGCGTCGCCACGATCATCAGCCCAACCGACCGCAAAATTCCCTACTACCGCAAAACCCTTTCCAAAACAATCTCTTTCAGTAAAAGTGCGCGCCCTCTTTTCAAGCGAGCTGCCGCACTTACCCCCTAGGGTAAGAACGATCCAGGCAAAATCCATGCATATCGTGGTTTCATCTCCGGCCGACCTGCGGTATACTCAAGCCAATCCGGTAACCTCTGCCTCCTGATCTGGCCATGCACGTTTATCCTGCTGAACTTGTCGCTCTTATTAACCAGAAATGGCGTGAGGCGTTGCCTCCCGAGGATGGCGCGACCGAACCGGTGGCGAGTGTCCTGCCGGGCAAAGTGGCCCTGGAACATTTGATCTCAACCTGTTACCAGGTCAGCATGATGCGGGAAGAAACCCGCCCCGTCACCCTCCGTCTCATCCTTGCGCCCCCGACCCTCTTTCCCGCCGAGGAGGGGCCGCCAAAAGGATTTCTCCGCCTGCTCTTTTCCGCGCCCCGGCCCTTCAACGAATATGAGCTGCGCCGCCTTTCACCGGCGGTGGATTTTGAACGCTCCCTGATCGGCATTGAACCACACCCGGAAAAAGGGTTTCAAATCTGGGGAATCATCAATTCCGGTATCCGATGGCTCCAGGAGGAACGCGGCGGCAATAAAAAAACCAATCGGCTCCCCGAGGCCTTTGTGGTGCACGTCACCGGTCCGGGAATGCTCACTCTCTGCAAAGGGCTCAAAATTCTTGCCACTCTAAACAGCGGCAGGGTGCTCGACTCGACCGCCAATGCCTTCCAATCCAAATGGATGAACAAGCTGTTTGCGGAAGAACGCGACGTTCTGCTGGAAATGCACGAGACCTTTCGCGCCAGCGTGCTCTATCCGGTGGCCAGAATTCAAGACGAGTTCATTGAAAGTCTGCAGTTCCAATTGCTGAAACGGGTCATCAGCGTCTCCCGGATGTCCCGCCATGGCGGCACCTTTATAATCTTCCCCAGCGGCAACCCCCCGGAACTCGGCGGGGAAAACCCCTATATCCTGCTGAAATACAAGTTCCAGAATGACGAGGCCATTCAGCGACAGCAATCCTTGATGCTCAGGACCATCCGGTTGGCGACCACGGCCCTGGGCGATATCCACGAGCCGAATCGGATCGTCACCTGGAAAGAATATGTGGAACTTCGCCACGAATCAGCGGTCTACGATCTGGCGGAGGCCCTCTATGAACAGGCCCAGTTTGTCGCCTCTCTTGCCTCCGTGGATGGCGCGGTGGTTGCCGGTAGCCGGGGCGCCTTGGGCTTTGGCGGCATGATCGTCGGCTCCCTGGATAAGTTGACGGAAGTGGCTGTCGCCCATGATACCGAGGGCAAGATGGTCACCTTGGCTAAAATTGAAGGATACGGCTCGCGGCACCGCTCCGTGTATCACCTCTGCAACACGCTCCACAACGTAATCGCCATTGTCGTGTCCCAGGACGGCAACGTCCAGTTGGCCAAATGGCGCAATGGCATCGTCACCTGCTGGGATCTGACCTCGCAGATGTTCATCGGCGACACCTGACCCACTTACCATTTCTGAGCCGCATCGAGCAGTGCAGCCGCATCCTCTCTATCTCACGAGCTGGAACGGCATTGCCGACATTTAACGACTCCCTATGCGTCTGATTATATTTCTTGCTTTTCTCAACACTTCAACCGTTCCAGCGGGCAGGAAGGACAACAAAAGATACAATACGACTCTAACCTGAAAGGGCGAAAATCGAAGACTTCTTGCCAGGTTAGATCGGACAATTTTCACATGGTTTTCACCAAACTCCATAAGACCGACCCAAGCATAGGACCATGCCAAATGCTGACGGATCATATGTCGGGGCAAATGGATTTCATTCTCTGCCACAGAAAGCATCTTGTTAAGTGTTATCAGATTGTTGCGTGCTATCCATACCATGTACTTTTTTTCCGTAAGCTGGTCTGCTGCTCCAACTTGATAACGTATTGATGGTACATCCAAATAGGCAACTTTACCTACCCTGCACGTCCGAAAGTGAAAATCGTAATCCTCACCACTGTTTATCAATCTTAGATCGAAAAGACCTACCTTCTTCTGGCACTCCCTTCTGAGTAACACCGTTGATGTATGGACAAGATTGCCCATGAACATCCATGAAAAAATATTTCCAAAGTAGCATTTCCGTGTCGAGTACATATCCGGGCAGCCATCCCATACATCGAAAACGCTACGGCTTGTCTCAAAATGTTTGCCGCGGTCGAAATATTGATACCCGCCGTACATCTGTTTTAGATATGATTCGTGAAGGGTAGTACCGCTATTGTCTACAGCCGTCATGTCAGTCCATACCATTACTGCCTCTGGAAAAGCGCGCAACACACTGAGCTGGGCCTCCAACTTCCATGGCAGCCAGGCATCATCACTGTCGAGGAAGGCAATGTAGTCTCCCGTCGCCACTTCCAGCCCGGCATTTCTCGCAGCTGAAACACCTGCATGGCGTTGTGATATGAATTTGACACGATCATCCATACCGTAAATAATTTCTTTGGTATTATCGTTTGACTCGTCGTCCACCACTATGACTTCAACATTTCCATGTGTTTGCAATAAAACAGACGCTACCGCCTCTTTGCACTTTAGGGCCCTGTTATAGGTTGGAATTATGACACTGACCAAATCTTCTTTATTTTTCACAATATTCTTATCTCAATAAAACCGAATCATTAACGGCAAGCTCTGTACTGCCTGTCGTTCACTGTTTATATCCTGACGTTATCCGCGGTCTGCGCGATTCTTTTTCCGTCTCCGTTGAAAATGGACATTTATGTTCTTTGCACTAAGGCCTTAGGAGTAATTGTATGAGTAATTATCGCATTAATCACTGACCCGGTCAAATATAAGTGGAGGTATTATTAAGCCGATTTCCTTGTACACTCGCTCATCAGGACCGAACAATTGGCAGGAGGAGGTGTTACGATGAGGGGCAAATAAGGCCGACTCGCTTGACGAACTGCCAGAGCACCAGGGTGGCGAATAGTTTTTTTATATATTTTATAACAACATAATCAGCATATTAACCAAAAATTCTAAGTCGATAAAAAGTTAAAAATTCGATCCGGGTACAAAATGGGGTACAAAACCTTCTTCACTTAGAAACAAGAAAGAGGAACCGTTAAACCCTGCCTCCGCATTCCTCACAACCATACACTATTTCTCCACTCTGTCGTCCCGAAGGTCCAGCATCAAGAATTTCTCGAGCAATGCTGCCAGTATCTACCACTGTAGCGAGTAACAAGTGCAGCACTACCTTTTTGCGTCAGAAAAGGTCTCCAGCTGCCAGGGAGCTGTGCTGGAGCTGACAGGGAAAAATTACCACATTGTGTCATTAGGGGCCAGGAATAACCCAACGATACCAATCCCTCCGGATGCATTTGAATATCAAAGCAACTCCCCCCTTGTATTAATTATCATATTATCATAGTGTTACCCGTTGCTCTTTTTTACACAATATCGCCCATGAGCTACTCCTTCAAGGAATTCCAAAACGATTCACATATACCTATGCTGGCATAGGTAAATTCTTTCTAGGGAATCGACACGGTGTTTGAAAAAAAAACAAAATCAACGAGTAGTTTGGCAACATCTTTGGCATTGGATAGCTGCCTTGCTAAAACTCGGCGAAATGAGCAAGGACAGGTCCTGCCAGGGCGTACCGTGTTCAGCCATTGTCAAATTGTTGGCGAGACGGCACGTGAGTTGTTGAGGCGATTGCCGGATTGGGTCAATAGGGAACTTTTTCCTGAAGGTGCAGATCTGACTGCAGCTATCCACGACGTTGGCAAGGTCAGCCCGACATTTCAAGAAAAGCTTCATCGCGTTATCTCCGGCATACCTCACTCCCTGCCTGAACTGGCCGGAGTAGATCCCGCTTTGGAACGGCAATGGGGCGGCCACTCTGGACTCAGTCAATTGACCGCCCAGGAACTCCATCTAGGTAAATTCATCCCTGAAATCATTGGCCAACATCATGGCTACTCGCCACCGGTAGGTGCGCGCCTGGCCAGCGACGCCGTGTTTGGCGGTCCGGCCTGGCAGCAGCGCCGGGCCGAACTGGTGCAGGCCCTACGCCAAACCCTGCAAAGCCAATGTCCTGCTGTGACCACTCCACTGCAAGCGCGATTACTGGCAGGTCTGACAACTGTTGCCGACTGGATCGGCTCCGGCTCGCTTTTTGATGATCCGGAGACGGATTGGAGACCTTGCATCTCGCAATCCTTGGACAATGCAGGTTTTGTTCAGCCGACATTTCTCCAAGGGCTTAGTTTTTCTGATATTTTCGACGGCAAACAACCTCGCGAAAGCCAGCAACGCTTTATCGAAGAAGTGCATCAACCTGGCCTGTATATACTGGAAGCGCCTATGGGCCTGGGGAAGACCGAGGCCGCACTCTACGCAGCCTATCAAGTCCTGAGCGATGGGCAGGCTAGTGGCCTGTATTTTGCACTGCCAACCCAGCTTACCTCAGACAAAATTCACGACCGAACTTCCCTTTTTCTGAAACGCATACTCGACCCAGCCAGCCCGCACCGCTACCCTTTACTGCTGCATGGCAATGCCTGGCTTAAAGCGTTGGAATTGGGAGAAGAGGGCGCTCCCGGCGGGTCATGGCTTGAAGCCGGCAAGCGTGGCATTCTTGCCCCATTTGCGGTGGGCACCATTGACCAGGCCCTGATGGCGGTTATGAATGTTAAGCATGGCTTTGTCCGCACCTTTGGCCTGGCCGGCAAGGTGGTCATCTTGGACGAGGTGCATTCCTACGACGGCTATACGGGCACGATCGTGGAAGAACTGGTCAAGGCCCTTCGACAGTTACACTGCACCGTGATCGTGCTCAGCGCCACCCTGACCCGTCAACGTCGTGCAGCCCTGACTGGTCTTTCCGCCATTTCCGAGGACTACCCGCTCGTCTCCGCGCTTCCGCGACAGGGCAACTTGCTAGAAAAATCGACAGCTGCTTTGGTCGATGTCAACGTGAACCTGACATTTGCAAGCGATAGCGAAGCGCTGGAAGCAGTCATGCAGCGAGCCGAAGAAGGCCAGCAGGTGTTGTGGATTGAAAACACGGTGGCCGAGGCTCAAGTCAGCTTCACACTGCTGGCGGCCCGCGCCGAATCACTTGGAATCGAGTGCGGCTTGTTGCATTCTCGCTTCAGCAAGTTGGATCGCCAAACTAATGAAGCCTACTGGGTGAGGTGTTTTGGCCAGGATGGCTATGCCTCTCGCCAACAACGCGGGCGGATTCTGGTCGGGACCCAAGTTTTAGAACAATCTTTAGATATTGATGCTGATTTTCTTGTCAGCCGGTTCGCTCCCACCGACATGCTATTGCAACGGATTGGCCGTCTCTGGCGACATGCCGACACACCCAGGCCAAGCGCAGCTAGGCGTGAGGCCTGGCTACTGGCCCCGGATTTAGAGGACGCGTTGACTGACACCGCCCAGGATTTTGGCACCTCCGCTAAGGTCTACAGCCCCTACGTGTTGTGTCGTAGTCTGGAAATCTGGCAGGAATTGAACGCAGTAGCTCTTCCTGGTCAAATCCGCCCGCTGATCGAACGGACCTATGCGTCGCGCGAGGAAGAGGGCGAGTGGTTGTCTATGTTGACCCAGTTGGAGCAAGAGCGGGAAAAACTCCAGCGACTGGCCCTGCTCGGTGTGTCCAGCGCCGTGCCGACTCTGCCGGAGAACAAGGCCAGTACCCGCTACGCCGAACAGGACAATGTCGAGGTGTTGATGGTGAAACGATTTGGCATTGAGCAGACCCCTGCCGGCATTGCAGTTCGCTTGCCGGACGGCGCAGAACTCACACTCCCGGCGCAGGGTCAAGGGCTCACCCTGGCGCAACGCCGAGAATACACCGCAAAACTGATGCTACACACCGTCCGGGTGGTTGAGTACCTGGCGCCGCTCCCAGTTCTGGCCAGTACTTTAAGGCATCTGGAAGGTTACCTGTATTTGGGGAAGGCTAAGAACGACGAGGCTCAATTGCGTATCGCCAAGGTGTTGGATAGTGGCGAATTGATAGCTCTGGACGGCGGCCCGGCCTCGACGAAGTACGATTTGAGTTATGACCATTTGGGCTATCGCGCAGAAAAATGATGATTCCGTCAGGAGGCCCCATGACGCTAGAAAACCATTTTAACTTAATTGATGAACCTTGGCTACCAGTTGCTAATGTGGGCTTGGTTAGTTTGCGCCAGTTATTCAGCAAACCGGAATTTCGAGCCTTGGGCGGCAACCCTGTGCAAAAGATTGCCGTGACCAAGTTGTTATTGGCTATTGCCCAGTCCGCCGCGACTCCAGTCGACGACACCGAGTGGGTCAACATGGGGCCCGCGGGTGTGGCAAATCGCTGTCTGGCCTATTTGGACAAGTGGCACGACCGTTTTTGGCTGTATGGGGAAAAGCCTTTTTTACAGATGCCGTCCATATCCTCGGCAGTGGTGCAGTCTGCCGGGGCGGTGTCGGCCGAAGTGGCGACTGGCAACACCACCGTGCTGACGCAGATCAACATCGACAAGCCTCTGTCAGAGGCTGACAAGGCCTTGTTGGTGGTGTGCCTGACAGGTTTCGCCTTGGGCGGTAAGAAGACTGACAACAGTGTGGTGCTGAGCAAGGGGTACGCCGGCAAAACCAACGAAAAGGGCAAGCCAGCTACCGGCAAACCCGGGCCAGCGCTGGGCTTTGCCGGGCTTTTACACAGCTTTTTGCTCGGTCCGTCGTTGCTGGAGACCTTGTGGCTCAACATGTTGACCCAAGAGCAAATCAGTGGCCTGCTTGTACTGGCTGCCGGACTAGGCCAGGCGCCGTGGGAACAAATGCCAAACGGCGAGTCTTGTGCAACGGCCAAGCAATTGCAAAACAGCCTGATAGGACGACTGCTGCCACTGTCGCGCTTCTGCCTCCTGGCCGAGGGGGGCATGCATTACTCGGAAGGCATAGCCCACGCCAGCTACAAGGAGGGCATGATCGACCCCTCAGTTTCGATCAATCATTCCGGGAAAGATGCCAAGGTACTGTGGGTTGACCCGGAAAAACGACCGTGGCGGTTTCTGACCGCCATGCTAGGCTTTCTGTCACAAAATGCTCAAGGGGGATTTGACTGTCAGCAATTACGTAGTGGCTTGCCTCGTGCCCGGCAACAGTTAGAGACTTTGGGCGTTTGGTCAGGTGGTTTACGAGTCAGTAGCAATGCCGGAGAACAGTTCGTATCTGGGTCCGATGATTTTGTCGAATCCACTGTCATGCTCCCTTGTCAATTGTTGGGTGAAGAAGTGTGGTTCGAGCATTTGCAACAGGAGATGAGTGAGCTCGACGGCCTATCCAAGATCCTCTACGGCGCAACGCTGAACTATTGCAAAACACTCAAAGTGGAAGGCAAGGCCAAGGCCAGCCAAGCCAGCAACCTTTTCTGGCAATTGTGTGAGCGTCAGTTCCAGCGCTTAGTCGACAGCTGTGACGATCCCCGCGAGGTGAAGGCCCAGCGCAAAATTTTCGCCGGGTTCGTCGGCCGATGTTACAACCTACACTGTGCCAACGACACCGCCCGGCAATTGGAAGCCTGGGCAAAGAACCAGCCCAACCTCGCCCGCTATCTCAAAGATGCAATGCAACCCCAGGAGGGCAACGCATGAGTCAACCCATCGAAAAGAAAAATAAAAGCGAACGATTTGTCGATCTCACTATTGAGCGCTGCAAGCAGGACAACGGCCTGGCTGCGGCGCTACGCAGGGCGGACAACCCCGATACTGAATATCAAAGCTGGGAGTACCTGTCTGCCTTTACCGATCTGGACCAAGCCTCTCAACGTCTGCCGTATGCCGCTATTGCCGCCGCCATCGCCAAGGCCAAGGTGGGACAGAACGGCACCACACGTATTGGCCGCGCCCTTGCCCAATGCTATGAGAATGACAGTCAAAGCGACCAGGCCAAGGCCAAACTGCGCCGCCTGCTGGCCTGCGACAAGACGGAGGAGGCTTGCCGCATCCTGCGTCCCCTGTTTAGCCTGATTGATGCCAAGGCCGGGGTACGGCTGGACTACGCCCGACTGCTCAGCGATTTACTCTTTTTTGACTACGACCCCCAGCGAACCAAAAGCCAGTGGGCCAAGGATTTTTATCGTCGCTCCGATCTGGAGGAAACTTCATGAATCAAGAGCCCACGCTGTATGCCGCGGTGTTGCGTATGTCACGCGGCGATGTGAAGGCACTGCGCGTCACCGATGCCTATTCGGTGCATCGGGTGGTGTACGATTTATTTAAAGACACCCGCGACGAGACCCAGAAGCAGACCAGTTTGCCGAGTGGTATTTTATACGCCGATAAGGGTGGCGATTTCCATAACCGCCAGATTCTCATGCTAGCCGACCGACTGCCGAACCTGTCGCCCCAATACGGTACGGTGGACTACAAACCCATTCCCCCCGAATTTTTGCAGCACCAGCGTTACGGCTTTGAAGTCGTCATCAATCCCACCCGTCGCGACGGGCAAAGCGGCAAGCTGATCGCCGTGCGCGGCCGCGAGGCCATCACCGGCTGGTTCGTCGAACGATCCGTCGGCTCCTGGGGTTTCCGGGTCGAACAGGAACGGCTACAAGTGGAACAGGTGACGGTGCAGCGCTTCACTAAAAGCGGGAATGCTATCACCCACGGTAGCGCCGTCTTGAAAGGCGAATTGGAGGTCCTTGACCAAGACCGTTTTAAGGAAAGTTTTCGTCGTGGCATCGGCCGAGGCAGGGCCTTCGGGTTTGGTCTACTGCAAATCGTACCCGTGTGATCATTACGCTCTTACCCTCAATAAAGCACATAAAAGGAATCCACATGAAACAAGTAAATCCCATGAAGAGCATCCACATCGAATACCACATTCTACAATCCTTTCCGGTAACCTGCCTCAACCGGGATGACGTCGGTGCGCCTAAAACAGCCGTGGTGGGCGGCACCACGCGGGCGCGAGTGAGTTCTCAG
>Ga0364909_10229_pt1 | contig 18367 bp, 14 predicted proteins | sample SorcelJu500001C3_3_FD_206966 | JGI IMG/M metagenome (GOLD analysis project Ga0364909, IMG submission 206966) | Enriched cells from Trout Bog Lake Hypolimnion, Wisconsin, USA - BchlTB.June25.5000.01.C3 | ecosystem: Environmental > Aquatic > Freshwater > Lake > Hypolimnion/Profundal zone | place... | reverse complement strand
AGGTAGAGTTTGATCATTACTACCTCGTCCACCAATCCATGTTCCTGGATATAAAAATTCTTTTGCTGACCGCGCTGAAAATTTTTTTACGTGAAGGAGTGACTCACTGAGTGCCAGGAGTTTGAACTAGTGGATGGTGAAGAATTTATATCAGCGTAGAGGACCACATCAAGCAAAACAGCGTGTTAGCCACATGAGCTGACACGCTGATATATGTGGCGTCCCCAACCGGATTTGAACCGGTGTTGCCGGCGTGAAAGGCCGGTCCTCAGCTTGTCGAAGAATCCGCCTTCCTAGATTTTGCGTGGGTTTTAGACCGATCGTTACACATTGATTTCAATTGTTCATCATATAAAGCCATCAGCCAGCCATCGGTTATAATGTGCTGCTGAATACCTTCCCATCCACCGAACCCCCGGTCACAAAACGGGCCACTTTTTCCTTACCGCTCTCTCGGGTACACATCAACATTTCAGAGTGGTGGCTCAATTTTATTGAACAGGAATCTGCTTTTTTCAAGTGGAATCTCTACTTGTTTTATGCTGCCAATTTAACCGTCGACAGCATCACGGCGTAAGCTTCGTCAGGTGTTTTTTCTCTAATTTTGAATGTGGCCTGGATCGGTTGTACCAGCCCAGATAATGCATGATCGATTAATAGGCTCAATGGATGTTTCATCTTTTTTACTTTGATCGATTATGGGGGTAACACCCGACGTTACAGATCGCAACTGCCAAGAGATTTTGCTTTTGAAGAAGACCGCGCTGAATAGTGAGAAAAGAAACCCTGAGCTATAGGATTTCAGGTAGGAGTCAGTCATCATGATCACCAGAAAAAATAAAGGGAAGGCTAGACGGATCCGCTGCCACCCGTCCGTTGCCCGCCGCGCCTGAAAGATTTGGACGAGAAAAAGAGTGAGGAGGCTTAACAAGCCAAACAGACCTTGTTGAACGGTGGATAAAATGTATTGATTATGTGGGTTGTCTGTAGCGGGCATGTCCGGTGATCGCTGACGGTTAACTTGGGCATATGCGGAAACAAATCCTCCTGTGCCAACACCGAACCAAGGAGATTGCCTAATGATTTCCCAGGAATTTTGCCAAAAAAGTAAACGCAGCCCGACTGCGGTAAACTGGTTCTTTTCAAACGTCATAATATTTTGTTGCACCAAGTCCACCCTTTCTCTAAAAATGGGACTTAACCGGTAACCAGCTGTAAAGATGAGCGGTAACGTAACAAGTATCAGCAAAGAGGCTTTGAATAAATTCTGACGGAAATATTGAAAAACTAGCAAAGCAAAAAGAATAAAAAAAACAACCTGCCCCGCACGCCCCACAGAAATGAATAAACTGGGGATCATCAAGCCAGTAAGGGCCAGCATCAACCAGCGTTGCATCCTTGTTACTGAACCCCAGATCACCTGATGCATCAATAGGTAGATGGCGAGAGCCAGCATCGGCGCGTAAATAATTTGGTTACCTACTATGGTTAAATGCCCGCGAGAATCAGTTAAATTGTAATGAATAATATTTAGAAAGGTTAGATCTATCAAAAGCATGATGATCGTTATCCCTGCAATAAAGGCCGCAACATACCACCAACGCCGTTCCCAGCGAACAGTTGTCAAAAAAAGAGGAAGCAAGAAAATCTGCCACTGTCCTCTAATGGCTTCAAATCCTGCAGGAAAGGAATGCGTCCAGAATAATCCAATTAACATGACGCTCAAATAAACAAAGACAGCGATGCAGACCGGATTCACGACAATTTCTCTCCATTTCTCGCGGAGTCCACCCTCGAGCAGCCAACAAACTATTATAAGGATGGCGGTCACGGTAATACCCGAAGTTGAAAGAGGCAGAAAGAATGCTAAAAGAATCAACAACCAGGAGTTGATTCGGCTGACCCGATGCTGAAATAAATTCATCTCAACCTTACATGATAAGTTTTTAAAATGACCAATTAAGGCGTTTTTTAATATTCAATGAATACCTCAATACCAACCATCCATCAACTCGCTAAATGGGGGCACAAAAAAAACATTCCCTTCCTTGAATAAGGAAACCCCATCCAGCCGGCGCCGAATGGAGGGAAGTTTTGACAGGGGTAAAGGGTGATTACTGGGGAGCCGCCCTCTCCGATGGCCTTGTTCACCGTACCGCTTTATATCCGCCCCAACTGGGCCTTCATATCTCGTAGGAGGCTCGAGAACCTCTTTCGGGATGCGATCGCCACCTTGATATAGGCGCCCCATGCACATACGCGACCCAGGTTCCGCTCCTGACGGACTCAGCCCACCGTGATGACATGCTCCTTACCAAGGAGGTACTCTAACACTGAGTTATTCCCGCTCGGTTTAAAAAGTTCTGCCGTTTTATCCAGGCATCTGAGGATGGGGTTTCGACAAAAAAGGCAAAAGGAAGGCCCAACTTTTTGCCCAAGCAAGCCAATCGCTTCCCCCTCTTAAATAACAATCTCCTTTTCCTACTTTTTGATTGTTCAAACGATAGGTCCGATCGGAAATAAGGTCAGATATCGAAGGGAGTTCAAGAGCACTTTGCGCTACACCTACAACCCCTCAAATTTTGTTGTTGTTTGTGATCGTTGCACTTCGGGAGGTATGAGGCGCATGAGCATATCCCAAGTCTCTGGATGCGTATGCAAAAAGGTCCGTCGCTGATCCATCAACCATTGGTAACGTGTCGTTAAGGTAACCGAATCGACTCGGTAGCCAAATCCTGTTAACGGATCCGATGCATTTTTTTCGTCAACTCCGAACATCGCATCGAGCATCCGGTCGCCGAGTTCGGGGTTAAAGTGGATTGTATCCTGCCAGTAGGTCAGTACACCGCCGCCGAGCGGCTCGGCGAACAGCGATCCGTAGCCCTGGAAGTCCCATAGCTCTACCGACGCTGGAGGAGCAGGAGGGTGCTGCTCGATATACCGTGCCATGCGATACATCACAAACCAGCGCTGCTGAGCTTTATCGCAGAGGTAATCGGCTTCTGCGCCGACCACATGATACGGATACAGAACAATGCGCAACTGGATGTCGCGCCCCGATACCTGCGTGAGAATGCGGGCAAGGCCGGATAGGTCAGACGGCGTCGAGGTGTCGAGCGCCAGCGGTTCTGTGGGCCCGTCCAAAGAATGGCGCAGGCGATCCTCTGAACACGTAGTATTACCTCGCAGGTTTGCCTCGAAGAAAGCCCGTGCTCGGTCCTCAACGCGGGGATCGTTACGAAAATACAGGTAGCGGCCTTCTGGTGTATGGGTCTGGGGCACCGGAGGGCTCTGGTTGCGCAGAGTTTCGAGGGAAGACTGAATGACCTGCGGTGAAACGAGTACTTCGAGCAACCGGTCCTTGTTCATGGCCGCGAAATTTTGCGTGCAGTCCTCCACAGGCATGGTAGGCTGGGCAACCATGCCGAACACTATTCGTTTCGCGTCCGTATTCGCCAGCACGTACTCAAGGGTGCAAAGATTCTCCTTCCAGGGCGCGCCCGCAAGGCCGAAATTATAGCTTGTCGCCTGCCCGTCGCGGGTGAGGGCCGGGTGTAGTGGCTCAAAACCAATATCCGCGATCGAACTGCCCAAGATCACAGCCTCCGGCTGCTCCCGCTTCACCACTACCGGTTTCACCTCCCGTTCGAAGTAGCGCAACTTCGATTTAACCGCGTTAAAACCCGAAATTCGGGGGTTACCAAAATATTGGAACGGGTCCACTACACGGTTAAATGTTGCCGTTATGCCCAGGAGCAGGGCGGCCCCAATAAGCAACACTCGGCTATAGCCCTTGAAGTTGGCTTTGTTCAAACCGGTCTCCTTAGAACTGGAAGTAGATAAATTCGCTGAAGCCGCTAGACATATATAGCATCCCAAAATAGGCCACGACCACGCTCGCGAGCGCCCACCGCATGGTGGGCCGCCAGCGCAGCCATAGCATCGACGGCCGCGGCTCGGGACGGTAATTGAGCGCCGGGTCGAACCACTCCATAATCTGTTGCGTGTTCGGCGCAAGCCAAACGATGGCGAGCCCACCCACTATCCAGTAGAGCAGTCCGCTCGCGAACGTTGGCGAATCATGGAACCGGACCCCGTGCAATAACAGCCAGTTCCCGGCAGCGCCCCATTTTGCCAGCCATTTGAAGGGCATCTCGATACCGTTGAATCCCGCCATCCCCTTCAGCACGATGAGCGCTGCGTCGATCGAGGTGGCACGGAAGAACACCCACGCGACCACCACGGCGAGAAAGGTAAGGGCCTGTGCGACGATGCGGCCAGCGCGACCCCCTTCCTGGTTCCACCCGAGACGTTGGCGGAATGACTGCCAGGCATGATTCACCACAAGATAAAGCCCATGCAAGCCGCCCCAGATGACGAAAGTCCAGTTCGCACCGTGCCAGAGCCCCCCCAACAGCATCGTCACCAGCAGATTGACGTAGCGTCGTGCCCCGCCCTTCCGGTTCCCACCTAGGGGAATGTATAAGTACTCGCGCAGGAAGCGTGACAGGGTCATGTGCCAACGCCTCCAGAAATCGCTAATGTTTTCGGCCTTATAGGGCGAATCAAAGTTGAGCGGCAGGTTGATGCCGAAAAGGCGAGAGATGCCTATTGCCATATCGCAATAGCCGGAAAAGTCGAAGTAAAGGCGCAGGGTGTAGGCAAGCGCGCCTCCCCATGCGTCGAGGAATGGCAACGCGGTTCCTGCAGCTGCGGCGTCGAAGACAATCGACGAATAGGTGGCGATGCCGTCCGCAAGTACTGTCTTCTTAAAGAGTCCGATGAAGAAAATGGTGAGGCCAACCGCGATATTGCCCCACCGCATACGGTAGGTTTCGGGACGAGCAAACTGCGGCATCATTTCCGCGTGGTGCAGAATTGGTCCCGCGATAAGGTGTGGAAAGTAGGTCACAAAGAGTGCGTAATGCACGAAGTTGTACTCTCGCACCTTACCCTGTGCAGTATCGACCAGGTATGCTATCTGGGTAAAGGTGTAGAACGAGATACCGAGGGGCAGGATGATATCGTCGATCCCCCAATTCGTGCCGAGAACAAAGTTGAAATTATGGATAAAAAAGTTGGAGTACTTGAAATAACCCAGCAACAATAGATTGACTGTGATGCCGAGGACAAGCATGCCCTTCGCTTGACGTGGTCTATCCGCCCTGAGTCTCCGCTGGATGCCTAATCCGATGCCGAAATTAACGAGGATCGAGGCTGCGAGCAGTAAGATGTACTGGGGGCCCCACCAACCATAAAAAAATAGCGACGCCAGCATTAACCACACTGCAGCAATTTTGTGGCTCTTCTGCGCCAGTGCGAAGAAAACCAAAAAAGTGATTGGGAGATACCCAAGGATGAAGGTATATGAGTTGAACAACATCAGGAAACATCACTCGAAAAATTTAAAGAAACCGCTAAGCGGCTCTCAGCGGATAAAGCAATAGACGAATTTCTGTAAAATTGTATTTTGAAAATCATTCTTTTGCTTTAGGGGACCGCAATAAACAAAAACAGCGTGTTAGCTACATGAGCTAACACGCTGATATATGTGGCGTCCCCAACCGGATTTGAACCGGTGTTGCCGGCGTGAAAGGCCGGTGTCCTGGACCTGACTAGACGATGGGGACAAGTCCAAATTTCCTGTGTGGTGGGTCGTGCGCGATTCGAACGCGCGACTCTCTGCTTAAAAGGCAGATACTCTACCGGCTGAGTTAACGACCCTTTGAATTCGAGAGCCTCTCAGTACTAATTTCTGGCAGGGGTGTCAACGAAAAACATCGAACCCTCATCATTATTTTTCTGCAATCACACTCTCTCCGCCAGCTTGGTTACGCTAATTTCCTTGTGGTCTGCTTGCAGGTTTGCTACTACAATCACCACATATTTGTTCTTTGGGCGGAGAGCTTTTCGCCTGCCTGATATCATGCTACTGTGGGTAATTATGGGATTATTAACTGGTTCGGCATCATTGACACGCTTTTCGGTTGTAGGTGAACTCCCCGAATCATTTTGGGATTTTGTTGCCGAGAGGGTCGCGGCGCGAAGTTTCAAGGATATCGATGACACCCTGGATGAGTATTCCATCGGCTGGGTTTCAGTCGCCGACATGTTTGACGCCGATTTCGCATTCAGTTCCTACGCTGCCGGGGATTATGTGGTCCTGACCATGCGGATTGACGAACGGAAAGTGACACCTTCGGTATTGAAAAAGTATGTGATGAAAGAAGAGGAGCGGCTGAAGCGGGAAAAACAGATCCCCCGCCTCAGCAAATCCGCCCGTCTAGAGATCAAAGAACGCATCCGCACCGAACTGGTCCGCAAATCTCCCCCAGTCCCTTCGACCTATGACCTCTGCTGGAATCTTGCCGAGAACACTCTGCTGTTTTTTTCCACCAGCAAAAAGTCCATGGCCCTGCTGGAGGATTTGTTCAAGGAAACCTTCAATCTGTCCTTGATTCTGCAGATCCCCTGGTTGACCGGTTTAGGGATGGCTGAAGGAGATGCCTTGGAAAAATTCGAAGATATGCGCCCCGCTGTTCTGCTGTAAGGAGTGATTCGAGCATCTCAAGTTGAAAACGATGGAGGAGAAATGAACAGCTTTTTACTGGCGGCAATCGTGATGATCGCTTTGCTTGCGGCTGTCCTGCTGCTGAAAAAGAGAGCCTCATATAGAAAAACTCCTCCGACTGAAGCGGAGGAGCCTGCGGAGGCTACTGCTCCAGAATCGGTACCGCCACCCGCAAAAGAACCCCTGTCTGAACCCGTAACGGCGGTGCCGGAAGCACCGAAAGTCCTTCCACGCACGGAGGAGGTTCACGTTTCGTTGCGCGGGGAGACCGTTGCCGCCACTGAAACCGCTACTGCTATTGCAGAGAAGAGTACTGCAATTGTCCTCGAAAAGGCGCCGAAGATAGCGGCCCTGGAAGAGGTGGTTCGACCCTTTGTCAAAAAGCCAGATGCAGGACTTGCAGAAGCACCAGTGACCTCGGAAGAATGCAAGCTTGCTGCTTCTGAGGAGTTGCCTTCTGCACAACTGGTTGGTCAACCTGAGGAAATCAGCGAGGAAGAAGTGCTCCCGGTCACGGAGACGACGGTTGTGCCTGTCGGTATAGTGGAGCCAGAGGAGAAAGCGGCCATTCACGAACCGCTTTCAGAACCGCAGCCGGCGTTAGTGGAAGTTGTTAAAATTACCCCTCTTGAAAAAACAGGAGAACCGGAGACTGCGGTAGGCGCGGATCAACAAGTCCAGCTGACTCTGGAAGCCTATTCGATCCGGCTGAACCTCCTGGAGGAAAGGCAGCGCGCCCTTCTCACCCAGGCTATGCAGCACCGGGATGAGAAGAAAAGGGACCAGCTGCAGCGCGAGCTGGTCATCATGAATGACAAGCTGGCCTTGGTGGCAGACAGTTTCACTGCAGAGATATCGTGTTATCAGGGTATTCTCGAAGCCCTCGAGCAAGTCCAGAGCGGTGTCGATGACGACGGACTTGCGGCCGCCAAAGACAATTTACGAAAAGGGGATCCGCAGGCAGCGGAAATTTTCTTTGCGCGGTTGAGCGAACAACCGCATCCCCTGGCCGCTCGGGCAGCGTTCTTCAGTGGGCGACTGGCGGAATGCCGGGTCGACCTGCAGCCGGCGCTGGATCGGTACCGCCGGGCCGTGAATCTCGAGCCGGATAATCCGCAATACCTTCAGGCTGCTGGAAAAACGGCGCGTAGCATCTACCGCTACAATGAGGCATTGACCTGGCTCGAGTCCTTTGTCAAATTGTCCAACGAGAACAAGGAGAGCAATCCGGTAGAGCAGGCCCTGGCGCAGCGGGAGTTGGCATACACCTATGTACTGAGCGGCCAATACCAGAAGGCGGGCCCCTTGTATAAGGAATCGATGACTACCCTGGCGAAGCAATTGGGACAGGATCACCCGGAGATGGCCACCAGCTGGTATCAGCTTGGCGAGTTGCAGGAAACGCTGGGCGAATATGACAAAGCAGTGGCCCTCTACAAGAAATCTCTGGAAATCTTCGAGAAAAAGCGTGGACAGGAGCATCCTGTACTGGCTGTCATCCTTGACAAGCTGGCGTCCCTGTGCATGGAACTGGAGATGGAAAAACAGGCGGTGCCGTTGTATGAACGCCTGGTTCGCATTCGGGAAAAGGCGCTGCGGCCAACGCATCCCCAACTGGCCTTGAGTCTCAACAACCTGGCCGAATCCTATCGCCTCCAGAGCCGGTACGCCGAAGCCGAGGCGTGCTACCAGAAGTCGCTGGTCATCAACGAAACCCTGCACGGCAAAGAGCATCCCGGGGTGGCAGCCGTGCTTCAGGAACTGGCCAAACTGTGCACCAGTCAGCGAAAAGCTGCGGAGGCGCTGCAGTATCAACAACGGGCCACAGCCATCTTTCAAAAGAGTGTCGAGGCCTCGGAGAAGCGAACCGGGCAGGAAGCCCTGACCCTGGAAATTTAACCACTGTTGCAGTGGCAGAAGCGCATGGCGGACCAGAGGGGTTGGCCATCGCCCCTGATCGCTGCCGCAGATTGACGGAATAACTCATGGATCTAGTCGATCTTATTCAAGAAAAAAAATTTCTCGGCCAGGAGTTTCTCGCCTGGCTCTGGTTTAAGTCGGAAGAACGCGGCGGTAGTGTCGAGGTGCCGGGCCGGGGCGATGTCCTGGTGGTTTTCGAAAAGCATATGCTTCTGGAGTATGGCGAGGGCGATGCCAGCGAGAAGGTGATCTGCCGTGGCCTCCAGACCGAGCTGAAAGAGGCCCGAGCCGGTCTGGGTCTGGCAAAAAAACCAGAGCAGGCCCGCATCCGTCTTGCCTATAACGATTATGAATTCGGCGTCACCCTGACCGCGATGATTTTTGAATTCCGCAACGTCCGTCTGCCCAAAACCGTGGATTCCGTCGATGAGGGCAAGAATGCCGAAAGCATGGAGGGGCGGATCCTCGAGCGGATCGCCCTGTTTGAACAGTTGACCCATCTGGTGGGCGACCTGTTCAGGATGTTCATCAAAATCCGGGCCACCCGGCTCTGGAACGAGGAGTTGGTCAAAATCAGCGCCTGGATCGAGTCCGGCGCCCATCGGGGATAACCCTTACCTTTCGTATTGCACTTATGGAATTTGAGACCGTAATCGGGCTGGAAATCCACGCCCAGATGAAGACCAAGAGTAAGATTTTCTGTGGTTGCGCCATTACCTTCGGTGCGCCGCCCAACACCCAGACCTGCCCTGTCTGCCTGGGGATGCCGGGCTCGTTGCCGGTCCTCAACCGCAAGGTGGTGGAATCGGCCATCAAACTGGGGCTTGCCACCGAGTGCACCTTGAACCGGGAAAACCGGTTTGCCCGCAAGAATTATTTCTATCCCGACCTGCCCAAAGGCTATCAGATTTCCCAATTCGACCTGCCCATCTGCGAGCACGGCCGGATAGAGATTCAGGTGGAGGAGCAAAGCAGCAAGACTATCGGCATCACCCGCATTCACATGGAGGAGGATGCCGGCAAACTGATCCACGACGAACGCGAACCGGTCAGCTATGTTGATCTCAACCGTACCGGCACTCCGCTGTTGGAAATCGTCAGCGAGCCGGACTTGCGTTCGCCGGAGGAGGCGGTGGCCTATCTGAAAAAACTGCACGCCATTGTCCGCTATCTTGACATCTGCGACGGCAACATGCAGGAGGGCAGTTTCCGCTGCGACGCCAACATCTCCCTGCGGCCGGTGGGCCAGAAGGAATTCGGCACCCGCACCGAGCTGAAGAACATGAACTCGTTTCGCAATGTGCAACTGGCGCTCGAATACGAGGTGCGGCGGCAGCGTGATCTTTTGCTCGAAGGGGGCACAGTGGTGCAGCAGACGCTCCTTTGGGACCCGGACCGGAACCAGACCGAGTCTATGCGCGGCAAGGAAGAGGCGCACGATTACCGCTACTTTCCCGATCCCGATCTCCTGCCGGTGGTGCTGGATGAAGCCTGGATTGAGACGACCCGGCAGCAGTTGCCGGAGTTGCCGGACAAACGAAAAATGCGTTTTATCCGTGATTTTGAGCTCTCCCCCTACGATGCCGAAATCCTGACGGCCTCCCGCGAGCTCGCTGACTATTTTGAAACAGCCTACCGAGCGTACGGTAACGCCAAAAAACTGAGCAATTTCATCGGCACGGAACTGTTGCGTGAATACGGACCGGAACGGATTAATGCGTGTCCGGTCAAACCCGGCCAATTGGCCCAACTGCTGCTCATGATCGAGAAAGGCACGATCTCGGGCAAGATCGCCAAGTCGGTTTTTACCGAGATGCTGGCCGCCGGATCCGATCCGGAACAAATTGTCAAGGACAAGGGGCTGGTGCAGATGAGCGACGAGGGGGAACTCATCGCCCTGGTGCAGGCGATCATTGCCGCCAATCCCGAGCAGCTGCAGCAGTACCGCGAGGGCAAGACCAAGGTGATCGGATTTTTCGTCGGCCAGTTGATGCAAAAAACCAAAGGGCAGGCCAATCCGCAACTGGCCAACAAGTTGTTTCTGCAGGAGCTGAACGGTTAGAGCGGGCGGACGTGGAAAAGAGCGAGTGGCAGCAGAAAGGAGAGGGCCATCGACAGCGGCTCCGCGACAAGTTTTTGCATCAGGGGATTGAGGCCTTTACCGACAGCGAGATCCTCGAGCTTCTGCTCACCTTCGGTACCCCCCGTTCCGACTGCAAAGAGGCGGCGCGCACGGCGCTCTCCCAGTTCAAGACCCTGCCCGGGGTCCTCGATGCCGCGCCCGTGCAGTTGCGGCAAATCAAGGGAATCGGATCGAAAAATATATTTGCCATCCAGTTCATCCAGGGGGTGGCCCGGCGCTACCTCCGCCAACGGATCGTCGGCAAAAAGTACCTGCACAGCTCCCGCGAGGTGGCCGAGTATCTCCTCCATTCGATGCGCGGGCTGCAACACGAGGTCCTGACCGTGGTTTTCCTCGATGCCGCCCATGGCATCATCGACGCCTCGGTGGTGGCCGAGGGCACGGTGACGGTCAACACGGTCTACCCGCGGGAACTGGTCAAAGCGGCCTTGGCCCACAATGCCAGCGCCCTGGTGATCGCCCATAACCACCCCTCCGGGTCGCTGACCCCGTCCCGCCAGGACGAAGAACTGACCCGTTCGCTCCACCTGATCTGCTCCTTCATGCATATCAATCTCCTTGACAACCTCATCATCGGCAGCGGCGACCAAGTCTTCAGCTTTGCCGACAGCGGCCTCATGGCCCGAATCCGCGACGATTGCCGTCGGATTCTCGAGCGTACCGCCTGATGGATCTCGCCTCCCGGGCCGGACTCTACCTGCATGTCCCCTTCTGTCGCAAGAAATGTGGGTATTGCAGTTTCTATTCCTTTCCCCCGCTCGCGGTGGAAATCAGGCGCTATCTTGAGTCGGTCCGTCTGCAGATGCGGCAGCTGGCGCGGATGCCAGCAATCCAGGCACTCTCTTTCGTCACTGTTTTTTTCGGCGGCGGCACCCCCACCACCTTGTCGGTGAAAGAATTGGCCGCTCTCCTTGCCGATTGCCGCCAGCTTTTTTCCTTTTCCGGGGAGGCTGAAATCACCATCGAGGTCAATCCAGGAACCATTGATGCCCAGGGTTTGCAGCAGCTCCGGCGGGCCGGGTTCAACCGCCTCTCCATTGGCATTCAGTCGTTGGACGACCGGGAACTCCGGCAACTCGGCCGGATTCATTCCAGCCAAGAGGCCCTGGCGACCATCCAGGCGGCGCGGCGAGCCGGTTTCGACAATCTCAGCTTTGATCTGATGTATGGCCTGCCGGGACAGACTGCCTCCGACTGGCAAGAGACCCTGGATCGGGCCTTGGACCTTGGCCCCGACCACCTGTCCATGTACGAACTGACCGTTGAGGATGACACGCCGTTGTTTGTGCAGATTCATCAGGGGCAATCCATCCTGCCCGGCGAAGAGGAAGTGCTGGCCATGATGGCAGGTATCGAGGCCGAAATAGATCGCAGCCCCCTTGCCCGCTATGAGATCTCCAACTACGCCGTTGCCGGCCGGGAATGTCGCCATAACCTCAATTACTGGCACAACGGCCTCTACCTGGGGCTGGGTCCAGGAGCAGTTTCCGCCTATGGGGGGCAAAGAATGACCACACCTGCCGATTTCTCGGCCTACTGCCAACGAGTGGCTGCCGGGCAGGAAGTCTGGGCAGAGGTAGAACAACTCGATACGGAGGCCGCCTTCCGCGAGACGGTGATCATGGGGTTGCGGCTGCTGGCCGGAGTCTCCATTGAGGCCCTGCGTCAGCGCTTTGGCCTGGGGCTGACCACCTATTACGGCGAGATCCTGGACCGGCTGCTGGCCCAAGACCTGGTCGCCATCTGGGACGGCCGGTTTTTTTTGACCCGCAAGGGGCTGCCGCTTGCCAACCAGGTCATGGCGGAGCTGGTGTAGCCGGCGCGCCCGCGTTCATTGCTCCAATCGGACCAAACGGTACAGGTGTTCCCCACCCGATCCCCCTCTATTTGCGCCGTGAATCAAACTACATGGCTCCATTTCCCTGGTTTTCCGCTCTTGCCTTTGTGCGCCTGGCAGAGTAAAAGATACGGTTGAAGATTGAGTCCCTCGCTGCGGAGTTGCATGCCGCAACCGAGTGCGGATGCCACGCCAGTGGGCTCCGATGGGGCGAGGTAATGCCGCTCCTCAGGTGGAGACGATTTAAAAAATGTCCCCATCCGCCGGGGGCAGCGCAGCTGGTGCAGAGGTTGTTTGTCTGTCGAATGGCCGGTCGGATAGGCGAGATCGGCCCTTATACGTCATTTTTTCATTCAAACAAGGAGCAAGAGTATGGCAGGTTTTGTATATCAGGATCCCTTTGCCCTGGGCAAAGATGAGACCCAGTTTCGTTTGCTGGAGGGCTCCAGCAAGTATGTTTCCATCGAGAATTTTAACGGCGAGCAGATCCTGAAAGTTGCCCCTGAAGGCTTGAAGGTCGTTGCCAACCAGGCAATGCGCGAGGTTTCCTTTCTGCTGCGTCCTGCCCATAACCAGCAGGTCGCCAAGATTTTCGACGACCCGGAAGCCTCAATCAACGACAAGGAAGTGGCGCTGGCCATGCTGCGCAACGCCGAGGTTTCCGCCAATTTTGTGCTCCCGGTTTGCCAGGATACCGGCACGGCCTGCGTGGTCGCCAAAAAGGGGCAGAATGTCTGGACGGGTTGCGACGATGCCGAGCAGATTTCCGCCGGTGTCTATACCACCTACACCGAAGAGAACCTGCGCTATTCCCAGAATGCGGCGCTGACCATGTATGAGGAGGTCAACACCAAGACCAATCTACCCGCCCAGATCGACATCTACGCCACCCCCGGAGCGGAGTACAAATTCCTTTTCGTGGCCAAGGGCGGCGGTAGCGGCAACAAAACCTACCTCTACCAGGAGACCAAGGCCCTGCTCAATCCCACCACCCTGAAAAAATTCCTGGTGGACAAGATGAAGACCCTGGGTACCGCGGCCTGTCCTCCCTACCATATTGCCTTTGTCATCGGCGGCACTAGCGCCGAAACCAATCTCAAGACCGTCAAACTGGCCTCGGCCAAGTATCTCGATGCCCTACCCTCCAGCGGCAACGAATACGGCCGCGCTTTCCGGGATCTGGAGTTGGAAAAGGAATTGCTCGAAGCCGCCGGGAATCTCGGCCTGGGCGCCCAGTTCGGCGGCAAGTATTTTGCCCACGACATCCGCGTGGTCCGTCTGTCCCGACACGGCGCCTCCTGTCCGGTAGGCATGGGCGTTTCCTGCTCGGCCGACCGCAACATCAAGGCCAAAATCAACAAGGACGGCCTGTGGATCGAGCAGATGGACAGCAATCCCGGCCGCCTGATCCCCGCCCAATACCGAGATCGCAGTTCGTCCCAAGCAATCAAGATCGATCTAAACCAGCCCCTGGACAAGGTTCGCGCCGAGCTAACCAAATACCCGGTGTCCACCCCGCTGTTGCTGACCGGCACCATTATTGTCGGCCGGGATATCGCCCATGCCAAGTGGAAAGAGATCCTGGATGCCGGCAAGCCGCTGCCCGAGTATCTCAAGCAACACCCCGTCTACTATGCTGGTCCAGCCAAAACCCCTCCGGGCAAGCCTTCCGGTTCCTTTGGTCCGACCACGGCCGGCCGCATGGATTCCTATGTCGACCTATTCCAGAGCCACGGTGGCTCCATGGTGATGATCGCCAAGGGCAACCGCTCCCAGCAGGTGACCGATGCCTGCAAAAAGCACGGCGGTTTCTACCTCGGTTCCATCGGTGGCCCGGCGGCGCTGCTGGCCGAGGAGAACATCAAGAAAGTTGAATGCCTCGATTATCCCGAGCTGGGCATGGAAGCGGTATGGAAGATCGAAGTAGTTGATTTCCCGGCATTTATTCTCGTCGATGACAAGGGCAACGACTTCTTCAAGGGTCTGCTGTAAGCAAAAATGGCCTGCCGCTGCAGCCGACTGATTTAAGGATGGTAAACCGATACCAGGCGGGGAGAATTCCTCGCTCCCTGCCTGGTGTCTTCTCCGGATCTATTGATGGATGATTTAAAAACCTCCGAGGCCTGGCGGGTCTTCCGTATCCAGGCGGAACTGATTGACGGTATCGAAACCCTTAACGATCTGGGGCCGGCGGTCTCGATCTTCGGCGGTGCCCGTTTTGGCGAGGAATCGCTCTACTACAGTGCGGCCAGAAAGACGGCGGAACTGTTATGCCGCCAGAATCTGGCGGTCATCACTGGCGGCGGCCCCGGCATCATGGAGGCGGCGAGCCGAGGCTGCTTTGAGGCGGGCGGCATCTCGGTTGGCCTGAATATCATCCTTCCCCGCGAGCAGCATCCCAACCATTACCAGAATCGCAGCCTCACTTTCCGCTATTTCTTCATCCGTAAACTGATGTTTGTCCGCTACGCCATGGCCTATATCATTTTTCCCGGCGGTTTCGGGACCATGGATGAATTCTTCGAATCCCTGACCCTGATGCAGACCACCAAGATCCGCCGTTTCCCCATTGTCCTGTTCGGCAGCAACTACTGGCAGGGACTGCTTGCATGGATGCGGGGGGAGATGCTGCAAAACGGCTGTATAGCCTCAGATGACCTTGATCTTTTCCATCTGGTCGATACCCCGGAGGCAGTGGCTGAAATTATCGGCGCCTATATGGAACAATGCCGTCAGTACCCCAACGAGCAACGGCGGGGCACGATTTAATCGGGATTTTGCGACGACGAACAAGAAACAGCTCTTTTGGCGCAACTCCGCCTATGAATTCTCACGGAGGAAAAATCAGTGAATCCCCAGCTCGACTTCATTTTTTCGCGGCGCAGCATCCGCAAATACACCGGTCGCGACATCCCAGAAACCATGTTGACAGATCTCCTGAAGGCGGCCATGGCAGCACCTTCAGCGGTGGCCAAGGACCCCTGGCACTTCATTGTGCTGCGCTCCCGCGACGCCCTCGACCAACTGGCCGCAGTTCTGCCCAACGGAAAGATGCTGCAAGAGGCAACCGCTGCCCTGGTGGTCTGCGGTGATCTGCACCAGGCGCACGACCAGCAGCTCTCCTTTCTCCTCCAGGACCTGAGTGCCGCCATTGAAAATATCCTGCTCGCCGCCAATGCCCTGGGCCTGGGGGCCTGCTGGCTGGGCATCCACCCCCGCGAGGAACGAATTGCGGCGGTCTCCGGCCTGTTCGCGCTCCCCGCTCGGGTCATCCCGGTTGCCGGCATTTCCCTCGGCTGGCCCGCCCAGGAAATTGCCCCCCGCACCCGGTATAATCCAGGGTGCGTCCATCAGGAACGCTGGTAACGGGGAAAAAACTATCTTGATATGCAGCATTATAATGTATGGGATTCAGGCAGCTATGCTTGAATCCCTTTTTGTTTCTCGGCGTGCCGTGAAGCAGTCTGTTAATAATGGGATAAAAAAATCCTTTTTCTAAAGGCTGAACAATCTGTTTTCGCCTGTCAAAAACATCCCCCGCTTTATCTCCCAATATCTCTAACGCCCATACCGTCTTCATAGCATGAACCGGGCGGCGCAATACAGTGCCGACCGAGATATTCCCGCTGTCGGCGGCGCCAACACCCAGACCCCGGAGTTCAAGTCGTTCCTTGTCTAACCTCGAAAAGGTCTAAGGAAACACACCATGGCATGGCAATCACTTGATATCAGAGTCCGGTCCGCCACTACCACCCGTTCTCCGGGGCACGCGCCTCCGTCACAGAAATCGTCAAGCTCATCGACATCTCCAAATGCATCGGCTGCAAGGCCTGTCAGGTGGCCTGCATGGAATGGAACGACCTGCAGGCATGGTGGGGATAATCCCCGCTATTTGAGCGATCAGTATTGGACGGTGATACGCTTTTTGGAGGTTGAAGCGGGGGCGGGCAAGCTGCAATGGCTGATCCGCAAGGACGGCTGCATGCACTGCGCTGCCCCCGGTTGAGAGCCTGTTTGGCTCCGGGCGCCATTGTCCAGTACACCAACGACATCTTTGACTTTCACGAGGAGAACCGCATCGGCTGCGGTTATTGCCTCATCGGCTGCCCGTTTTGTCGCTTTTGTCGCTCCGTTGTGTATGATCATCCATGTCTACGCTGTGCCCAATTGGCATCAATTTGTCTGTAAATTGTATTTTATTCAGAATCATTTTTTCATGTCTTGATTTTTTCCTGATCACTATGCGATAATGAACGAAATGGACGCTACCCGGTTCATATTCCGTCACTATGTTGGCGAGAACATATTTCTTAAAAAGGCGAAGAATATGCGTTGCCCAAAATGTGGTTATATTTCATTCGATTATCAGGAAACCTGCAAAAATTGCAAAAAAAATATTGGGGACGCGGTTACCGAGGTCAACGGGACCGTCTGCGAGGCGTGCCCCCCCGCATTTTTGCAACTAGAGACAAGAAAACGTTCTTCTGCCCAACCTCTCTCCGCTCAAGCCGACAGTGCGCCTGAATTAGCCGTACGGGAGGGGATAGACACTGAATTTGTTCTTGACGATGAAGAAATAGCTGTAGCTGATGACGGTGACGAATTGATGATGGACCTGGATGAATTCAGCGAGGCGGCCCCGCGCGAAGAATATACTCTCAGCCTGGATGAAGATCCCAGAGAAAATGAGTCGAAATTACTCTCTCTGGATTTCGGCAATTTGGATATTTCTGATCTGGCCCCTCCGGATAAGGAGCAGTTTGACCTCCCTCTATTCGAGGAAGAATTGGAAGAAGCGGTCAGCCCCGCACTTGTTGCTGCGCTATCAGATACTTCACCGCCACACCTGAAACTAACCACTACAAAATCAATGGGGCTTGAAGACCTTCACATCAGCGGATTGAATCTGAATTCACCCACTAAGTTTGTGGCTGGCAGTGTCGCTGGCAAGCGGTACGCTGCTTCGGTAAAAACCGGTACAGCCTTAGACAAATTTGATATCGATCTCGATGAACTGTTTGAACAAAACAAAAAGTAAAATACTATTGACAACCACTCCCTATTTTTGATAGATGTATAAAACTTGAAATTTAAGTGCCGAGATAGCTCAGTCGGTAGAGCAACGGACTGAAAATCCGTGTGTCCCTGGTTCAAATCCTGGTCTCGGCACCAATAATATTAAAGGCTTACAGTCGTTCGACTGTGAGCCTTTTTTATTTACGCTAACGCAACGCTAACTTGGATAGGTTGTCTTGCGACCCCGCCTGTCTTCTTTTGTCCTGTTATTCCATGGAATTCACAACACGACCGCAGCAAGCAACCACTAGACGCAGAACGAAAGAAGCAGGAAAGATTTTTGGCTGGCGAGGCAACAGGCAGGCGGATTTGTGATCGCTAAGTCTCCGGTTCAATTCCTTCCTTTCGCACCAATACAGCAGCCATCTAGAATTATTCAAGTATTCTCTCACTTTCTTTCGCTCGAACGTATCGACAAAGGTGATAAACAACCATTTGAGCATCTTCCTGAGATATCCAGGACCAAAAGATAATTATTGGATATTTGTTGTATGAATTCCTGATGGTTTGTTGGGGTTGGCAGAAGATCCAGCATGGAAGGATCTATTAGGCTTTTTAACAACCTGCCGGCAAAAGATTTTCCAGCACCCTGCAATCCATGAAAAACCAAACAGGGTCTGGGTATGTCAGGAATAAATGCTGTAACTAGCCATACTTTCAATAATATCCAAGTGTGTTCATCTCGGATATGCAAAAGATTTTTCAGACTATCTAAAGCTAGTGATTTTTTTGGGACCGGAAGAGATTTCATATGGCCCTGCCGTTTAAATAAAATGGGCACTACTGTACTTTCGATCACCTCCCACCCATCAGAATTTAT
>Ga0364909_10227_pt1 | contig 18445 bp, 23 predicted proteins | sample SorcelJu500001C3_3_FD_206966 | JGI IMG/M metagenome (GOLD analysis project Ga0364909, IMG submission 206966) | Enriched cells from Trout Bog Lake Hypolimnion, Wisconsin, USA - BchlTB.June25.5000.01.C3 | ecosystem: Environmental > Aquatic > Freshwater > Lake > Hypolimnion/Profundal zone | place... | reverse complement strand
TCGTTGAGAAATCGGCTCATTCAAGCTATTAATCAACTCGTTATACAGAGATTGCCGATCATGTCTATGCAGATAATCGAGGATAATCAATGCCTCCGCAGCCGATACGGTTACCTTGAGATGGCAGCAATAACCGCACCCAGAGCCGCAGACGAGTTCTTCTTCGTCAATGGAAGGTAGCAGGGTGAGAAAATGACGATAAAGAATTATCAGGGTATCGAGAGAGAACCCTTTCAATTGAATCAAATCGAAAATGGTTTGGCACACAGCCTCGATGTATGGCTCGAATTTATTAAAATCTTTCATATACCATCTCAAAAGGGTGAGCCCACAAGATCCTGAACTCGAAGCCACGAACATATTTCCAATTTCACATGATCAAGTATAATAATGTTCATTAGCCTCAAAATAGTGGCCTCCTCGTTGTGAGATGCAGCCGGGGATTTTGCTCAACGGACTCGCAACATGGCTGATTTTTTTGTGGGATGTTACCCCCCTCTCGTACAATTTATGGACCGCTTCACTATGGCAACTGACACCCCCTCTTGTCGACTGTTTCATGATGCCCATAAACGGTCATCGAATCGTTTCACTATACTGTTAACTCATTGCGCTGTATTGCTCTCTGTAGGCCTTTCCGCCTGCGCGGTCTCCAGTAAAAATGACACTGTTAACAACCTTACTGCAAACGCTCAATCAAGTCGGTCAATAACTAGTAGTGGCGGCCAGTACCATGCTGAGCGTATTTCCGGTGATTTTTCAGGTTATCCTAATCTGGAGCAATTTGTCGACCAAATGGTGCAAAAACACGGGTTCAAGCGGGAGTACCTGATGGGTGTATTTTCTCAAGCCCACCGTAAAAACTGGACGCTCAACTATTTGGCTAAATCGGACCAAGCACTAAAAGGTAAGCCTGAAAAAGGTGGATGGACTCGGTATCGGGCAAAATTTCTGGACGAGCGTCATATTGCCGCCGGTGTTGATTTCGCCCATCGTTATCATGATGCACTCCAGCGCGCTACCCGTCAATACGGCGTGCCTGAAGAATACATCCTCGGAATACTGGGGGTTGAAACCACCTTCGGCAGTTATGTGGGCAAAGACCGTGTTCTCGATGCCCTGACTACCCTGGGGTTCGATTATTCTCGACGTGGAGAGTATTTTCGCGGTGAGTTGGAAAGTTTCCTGCTGATGGCGCGCGCTGAAGGTATAGATCCGGCCACACCCAAGGGGTCATTTGCCGGAGCTATGGGATTAGGCCAGTTTATGCCAAGCAGCTTTTTGAAATGGGCGGTAGATTTTAATGGTGACGGCCGCCGGAATTTGTGGGACCCGGAAGATGCCATCGGCAGCGTCGCCAACTACTTTGCACAACACGGTTGGCAACCCGGGCAACCAGTGATTACACCTTTGCACTCGAAGGGGGTTGTCGACCTGGAACCTGGTATAGAGACCCAATATTCACTCACCGCTTTGCAGCAAGCTGGTTTGCATCCGGTACGCCCTTGCAACGGTGGAGGAAGGATGTGTTTATTGCTGCTTCGCCACCTGGATCAGGATCAATATTTAATCGGTCATCCTAATTTTTACACCATCACCCGCTACAACCACAGCACCCATTATGCCATGGCTGTTCAGGAATTGGGGCAGGAGATCAAGCGGAGGCTGTAGTTAGTGACCACCGATAAATTTGCTGAATTGATTGTTATCCGCAGTCCCTTTACTTGGATATTGCGACGGTCTCTCTGGATATATTGAGAATAAATTGATTCAGATGACTACATGACAGGGAATAATTCAAATAATTATATTTAATTATTGAAATTAGATGAAGGAACTCAAATTCCATGCCGTTAGATATCGAATAGCGGGTGGGTTGGGTAACTGATTCTTAATTAAAGCATCATTAGGTAGCTGGTATACTGGAAGTGGATTCGAATATTTTTTACAGGGATGGCAATGTTTTTGCCTTGGTGGACATCAATGATTAAAAAAAATATACAGTTTAAAACAAGTAATCAGGTATTTATTTATTAGTAAAAGAAGAATCAACAGTTACTTCTCAACGTTTACAAAAAGGCATCCGTACTGTCGCGGTTTTTGAGGCGGTTAAAGGAGCCTTGGTGCTTGTTGCAGGTTTTGGACTGCTCCACCTTTTGCATAAAGATGTTCACAAAATAGCCTGCGAGTTATGTTTACATATAGGCTAATTCAGAGAAAAGAACAGAATGTGATAGTTTTTTCTGATAACAAAGCACAGGACAACTTAGAATTGATGCGATGCGGATAGAGACGATTGGGAAAAAATGCTCACTTGCTCCGATAATATTCAAGAAAATGCTATGACATGCAAGCATTGTGGCAAGTCTGAGGCTCAGGGCAAAAGCGAAAATATCCATATCCAAAGGACATCTAAACCTAAAAGAAACAGATAAAGACAAGATTTACAAGTAGATATGTAACGCCTTTTTTCATGCTTATGGACAATCTCGCCTTTTAACTTGTCTCCACATATATCGAAGGCCATCATGTATTTCTCCTTTGTCGGTGATAAAAGACGCTCCCGACAGAGGAGGGAGAGGAACTGTCGAGGCGCTCCAAGTTTGGGTTTAGCATCTTCTTGTTACTTTCAACTTTGCTATAACTATGCCATAGAACATAGAATATGATTAACGATACAGAATCATAAAGATTAATCGGTTTAAAGAGAAGATTTCTTTCCTCATGGATAATCAGGGCTCCATAATTTGTTACTTTTTTATCCATAGACGGAACTACTGGTGGGTAAGAAATAACCACATGGCATCCAGAAGATCGAGAAGCAACTTCAGAAGTCAAAGCTGTTGCAATTATTGTAAATAGTTACAGATCGACATAACAAGGGCTACCTTTTATTCGCTGAGGATAGTAGACAAGAAGAGGGAGGCTCGCAATCGAAACTAACGAGTATGTGGTGAAAAATAATATGACTAGTTCGAAATCACGAAATATAAATTATGTTGGTTTTTTTGCTTTATTATTTTTATTCGTTTCATTCTTTATTGGAGGTTGCGCATCCAATATACCTACAGGGCAATGGGAATCTGACCTGGGAGTAAAAAATAATTTCGAAACAGGGACTGCAGTTCCGAACCACACCTATTATTATTGGGGTTCATATAATTCTCCTGACGCTATCATTGCTATAGATAATCACTACACTCTTCGTGAAGGCAATGTTTGGGCTAAAGCTGAAGGGGTTCCTGATGACTCGTTAAAAAAATGGTTTAGTCTATACAAGACTAAAGGCGAAAGGCAGGCTTTTTATAGTGGGGGGGTCATTTCCGCCCCTGACGGGCGACAGGCAGGAATATGGTATTCATTATGTGCAAACAATATTGTACAAATGCCCACCCCAAGGGAGCTTGTTATATTTCAGCCTACAGAATAACTTGCCCTTGGTAGGTGCGATGTCGTTTAAGTCTGGACCAACATGGGTTGGGGCTCATGCCTCAACCCTTATATTAACAACAGCAAGCAGCAACAGGAAATTTAACTCCAAGGGTGTCAGTTTTTCTTTTCCTCTTTTTGCTCAATGTTGGTTGGCTTTTCTTCGTCCCTCATCTCTTTTTTGAAACCTTTTATACTCTTGCCAAGCCCCTCGCCTATATCCGACAATTTTCCTGCACCAAAGATGATCATCACGATCACCAAGATAATAAGCAGATGCAAGGGTTGAAAAATTCCTGAGAACATAGACGTCACCTAATGAATTCCTTGGGAAATTTTATTCTATTGGTTGATCTCTTTACTGAATGCCGGGACACCCAATCATAAAGATGTTTGATTATACCTATCAGCGGTACATTTCGGCATGAAACTGGAGGCTATCCATTATACCTCCATGATGCTGGAGTTTTCCATGAGCTGGGGTTGTAAAGAACGGAGAGCTCTCTACTGGAGGCTATCCTTCCGACATCTCGCTGATGATTTCCAGCTTAACGAGTGCGTTCCCGTTCTTCTTCATTCCGATTTTTGCAGCGGCCGCCCCAGACAAGTCTATTACACGACCGGCACGCCATGGTCCGCGGTCGTTAATGCTCACCTCTACCGATTGGCTGTTGCAAATATTAGTGACGCGTACTTTCGTGCCAAACGGAAGAAACCGATGCGCTGCTGTTAGTTCATTCTGCCAGAACTTTTGGCCGCTTGTAGTTTTCCTGCCGCTAAACTTATTGGCATACACAGAGGCCAAGCCATCCATCAATTTATGGGGCTTGTCAATAAATAGGGCGGGTGATTCGGTATGTTTGGTGGAAGCGAACGATAGTTCTGCGATCTTGATTGTGGTGGCTGCGCTGAGTGATTGCCCAGTGGAAAAATCAATCATCGCCAAGCCGATCATTACTATGAAAACGAGCTTGGTGGTTTGCATAATGCCTTTCTCTCAAGTTGAAGTCGTGGGGGCTTTTTCTTTCAAGATGAGACAAAATAACAGAAATCCAGCACATTGCAATGCAAACCTGTTTTTTGGCACCTGCCGATCCGGCAAAGATACTGAAAATTCAGAACATTTTTTCCAAATTTTTTAGTGACAAGCGGACGGAGAATAGAGCCAGCGAGGTGACGATTTGGCGGGGTAACTAACGGTGTTTCCTTGAAGCCATACTGCTTGAAGGTGCCAACCCGGCGGAACAACGTCAACGACGTAAACAGGAAATCCCGCAACCAAATGAAGAATTTACATGCAACCTCCTGATGCATAATAGCCATGAGTGCGTGGCCAGACTCAACCTTTCGGTGTCGTTGACGACATCTTTGGGATGGGGTAGAGAATTGGACGTTACCAATCTTCGCCGTGTATTCAAACTGCATCGGAATGGGATTTTTGCCCAACTGTAAACTTAGGAGGATATCATGGATAGACGTCAATTTATTCGCGAGGTATTTCTCTGGTCGGCGGGAGCCACCTTGGCCATCCCCCACTTCAACATCCTGCCTGAGGCGCTGGCGGCCGAAAAACAGGCATCCCTGCTTAGTCTTGCCAAAGGGGAAGATTATGCCGCTTTAGTCGCCCAAGTGCTAAAACCACTTGGAGGCATGGCTCAGTTTGTCCGCCCGGGAGACCGGGTGGTGGTCAAGCCCAACATCGGCTGGGACCGTAATCCGGAGCAGGGAGCCACTACCAATCCATTAGTGGTAAAGGCTGTCGTTGCCCAAGCCCTCGAGGCCGGAGCTAAAAGAGTGCTGGTTTTTGACCGCACGTGCAACGAACAACGCCGCTGCTACACCAACAGTGGTATCGAACAGGCGGTCATGGAATTGAATGATCCCCGCGCCTTGATTGAACAGGTCGATCAGCGCAAATTCGTGCCGGTTAATATCAGTAGGGGCACGGCTCTGACCAAGTGGGAGATTTATAAAGATGCACTTGACTGCGACTGCTATATCAATGTGCCCGTAGCTAAACACCACGGGCTCTCTGGCCTCACCCTGGGGCTCAAGAACTCCATGGGAGTAATGGGTGGTAACCGCGGGAACCTGCACCATGAGCTCGGCCAGAGCCTTGCCGATCTAGCAACGGTAATCCGACCCAAACTGACTCTTATTGATGCTACCCGCATTCTTCTACGCAACGGCCCTCAGGGCGGAGATGTGAAGGATGTAAAGAAGCTCGACACCTTGATTGCCTCAGCCGACCCGGTGGCCGCTGATGCCTATGCCACGACCTTGTTTGGCATACAGCCCGATGCCATCGCTTCCACGGTGGCGGCTTACAAGCTGGGGTTGGGTGAGATGGACCTGGCGCGGATCAAAGTGTTGGAAGCCTGATGGAGCGGAAAAGAAGCATCTCGCCGGCCGCCTGGAGGAGAGCTAGCCAGGCCTTGTTCTTTGGCCTGTTCCTCTTTCTCTTCCTCAAGACCGACTATGCAGGCAGCGACGAGCTGACCTGGGCCGTCAACCTGCTCTTCCGTATTGATCCTTTTCTGGCGGCGGCTGTCATGCTGGCAACGAAGACAGTGATCGCCCTCATGCTGCCGGCACTGATCACCATCGTCCTGACATTGATCTTTGGCCGATTCTTTTGTGGCTGGATATGCCCCATGGGCGAGCTGATCGACGTCAGCAGAAGGCCTTTCGGTAAACCGGGAGTTGGTTCCAGTCCAGGCCAGCGTCACCTGAAATACTATCTACTCCTTTTTCTTCTAGCCGCAGCCTGTTTTGGCCTGCCCCTAGCAGGTTACCTCGACCCCTTCTCGCTTCTTGTGCGGGGCTTCACCTTTGGAGTCCATCCAGCCTTCGATCATGCCACCACCACCTTTTTCACCTGGACCTACCAGAACGCACCCGATTGGATCAACGCCCTCACCGAGCCGGTCTATGCGATCCTGAAACGGCACCTACTGCCCGTTGCTGACAAAGTCTATGCACTTTCCGTCTTCTCTCTGCTGCTCCTATTGACGGCCCTTGGGCTCAGCGCTATTGAGAGCCGCTTCTTTTGCCGCAAGGTCTGCCCGTTGGGAGCGCTATTGGCCCTGTGTTCGCGGTTTTCCCTCTTCCGACTCGCTGGTGGGTCTGAGGGCTGTGGCAAGTGTCGAGCCTGTCATACCCTCTGCCGTATGGGGGCGATTGATGAGGAACGCAGGATTGCATCGGCTGAATGCATCCTCTGTCTCGATTGCCTGAGCCAATGTCCCCGCTCCCGGATTCATTACGACCGAAAAAGGCTGGCCTCCGGCATTCAAGCTAATTTGTCGAGACGAGCTGTGATCACTTCCCTGGCCGTAGGCGCTTTGGCCCCACTGGCGCTACCGTCCAGGCTTTTGGCTCGCCGTGCCGATCCTCAATTGATCAGGCCTCCGGGAGCCCGTGCGGAATCAGAGTTTCTCGGTCTTTGCGTACGTTGCGGCGAGTGTATGAAGGTCTGCATCGGCAACGCCCTCCACGCCTCTTGGCTGGAGGCGGGCCTAGAGGGGATCTTTACTCCCAGGCTCATCGGCCGAATCGGGTACTGCGAGTATAACTGCACACTCTGCGGTCAAGTTTGCCCTAGCGGCGCCATCAAGCGGCTGACCAAGGAGGAAAAACACACTACCATCATCGGCCGCGCCCATTTCGACAAAAACCTCTGTTTGCCGTATGCCTCCGGAACACCCTGCATAGTTTGCGAAGAGCATTGTCCGACTCCGGACAAAGCTATCAAATTTCGTGAGGTCGAGGTGGAAGACAACAAGGGGAAACGTGTCCACGTGCGACAACCCTATGTGGTGGAGCATCTGTGTATTGGCTGTGGAATCTGTGAAAATCGTTGCCCCATTAGCGGTGGGGCAGCGGTAATCGTCACCTCCGAAGGCGAAAGCCGACATGTGGTTTCCTACTGATGCACCCATGTCCACAATTGGATACTGGAACTAACTATGATCAAGCAATTGTCAGGAAAAGCTATTCCAAACCAAGTTCAAGGGAGAGAATATGAATAAAGGTGTGTTGGTAGAGATTTCTCCTATTGATCTAAATGACACGTCACCATGCCTTTAAAAGGCTCATGTGTTTGAATTAGTCAAATTTCTATCCGTTCCCAGGAGGACAGCATGCAAGCACTGTACAACATGGTAATAGGCTTCGGACCATTCATTTTTGTAGTATTTGTCTGGCTCGTGAGCTGTCTCAAGGTAGTTAACGAGTATGAACGACTGGTAGTGTTTACACTCGGCAAAGTGAATAAGGTTCCCAAAGGACCCGGCCTTGTCTTCGTTTTCCGCCCCTTTCAGACGGCCATACGCATCAGCCTCCGCACCGTGGTTTTGGATGTGCCAAGCCAAGACATAATCACTCGCGATAACGTTAGCCTGAAGGTCAGTGCAGTCGTCTACTTCAAGGTAATGGATGCCAAACAGGCTATCCTCGGTGTGGAAAACTACAACTATGCTACCAGTCAGATTGCACAGACCACCCTGCGATCCATTCTCGGTGAAGTGACATTGGACGAACTGCTGGCGGATCGCGAGAAACTGAGTCTGAGACTCCGTGAGATCATCGATTCCTCCACCGAACCATGGGGCATTCAAGTCTCCGCCGTCGAACTCAAGAGTGTTGACCTTCCGGAACAGATCCAGCGCGCCATGGGAAAGCAGGCCGAAGCCGAGCGGGAAAAGCGGGCCAAGGTTATTGCTGCAGAAGGTGAACTTCTTGCCAGTCGACAGTTATTGGAAGCCGCGAATACCCTCAGCCAGAACCCTGCCGCAATGCAAATGCGCTACCTACAGACGCTTACCGAGATCGCTGTGGAGAAAAACAGCACTATCGTTTTTCCCCTCCCAATTGAGCTGATGAAAGTGTTTGAAAAGCTAGGTGATAAGCACTAAATCAAAAGCCTGATGGCGAGGAATTTGTCGATCGTTAACATTTCGCTGAGTGGGTAGCCGTATGCTCCCGCGAATATGAGGCGACACCTGTGACATGCTCGCACTTTGCAATTGGGCGATGGCCTCGCTGATATTGACAAGTGAGGTCTCGAGATATATTTATAAGGCAAGAGGATGTGTTGTCCTCTTCAAAAGGGTCCACTACCGAGTATTTGCTCGGATAAAAAGTGGGCCTTTCTTTTATGGTTCTCCTGATAGCCGTCAAGTTCCCCAGTGCAATCACTGAACGTATGGCTCTGCAAAATAGAATAATAGTCACAGAAAGATAGGCCATGCGTACCCTTTTTTTGATCACTTGCTGCGCCTTGCTCCTGTCGTTGCTGCTGGTGGCTCCTGTTCGGGCGGATATCGACGGCTTCAAAGAGATGAGGTGGGGGACGACCTTATCTGAAATCCAAAAGACGAGAAGACTGGTTCTGACCAAGGATAACGAGCCTAACGGTTCATCCCTCTATTCCCTGCAGGACGAAGATCTCCACTTTGGTGGGGCTGTGCTCACCGGCATTCACTGTTCTTTCTCCCAGGGCCGCTTGCAGGGTGTCATACTCCTGTTCCAAGGCATCGAACAACTTGCCACCATGAGAGCGGAGGCTTTCTCCCAGTTCGGCAAAACCAAAAGGTATGATCAAGATGGCGAGGAAGTCTACAATTGGATCGGCGAGACCACCAGTAAAGTCCTCTCGTTCAATCGGGATTCTCAGGCCGGTATTTTATTCCTGAAGTCCAAAAAGCCCCTGGGACAACAAGAAAACTCCGGGATAGTAATGGAACAGGAAACTGCGCTGGATCGGGCGCCACCGGTTGTGCCGCGAGAAGAGCGGGCCCCCGAAGTGATCACCCCGGAAATCAATAAACTGATCGATCACGACCAGGAATTGACCCGTCGGTGTTGGGGGACGGTCGGGTCGGAAGCCGAAGCTGCCTGCTATCAAATGCGGGAGGGTGTGTTAAGGCTCAAGGATTTGGGGATGTGCAATAAACCGGGCGATCCGAGAGAGGGGGAACCGGAGACCATCTGGTACCAATGCAATCCGCAGGTGGAGAATAAACCTGCTGAAGATAGTAAAGAAACTTTCTGCCGTCAGGTTGAGGAGCTCTTTACCTCGGCGGCTCGGATGAGAGATATTGATGTTTCGCCTCAAATCGCCGAGGAGGAGCTGCTGCAGGGGACAGGACGAGCTCCTGAAATAACGAGGGAGCTGATAAGGGAAACCGTGGACCTGGTCTACTTCGATCCGAATTATACGTCCTCTTGGGGCCCGCAATTGCAGCAACGCGTCCATGATAGCTGCTTGGATGGTAAGGGGCCCTACTCGCACCCTCTCAAGTAGGGCCCATGGATTCAGAGTTTCGCGTTCGGTTTGTAGATCATTCTAAGTCCGCACATCAGGCTCCCAGGTTTGGACTGGTTGACCTAACATCTGAAGGACAATTTTTGGAAGGTTAGAAAGCGATGCAGGTTCTCTCCTGAGAGGATAGACACACTGGCGGAAATGAGCATGCATAAAACCATTCAACACATATACAGGACATCATGATTAATAAAGTTATTCTTATAGGAAACTTAGGTGCTGACCCTGAAATCCGTCACACCCAGTCAGGTGCTCCGGTGGCCTCATTCACCGTAGCCACCACGGAGAAGTGGAAGGGTCAAGACGGGCAGATGCAGGAGTCTACCGAATGGCACAAGATAATTGCCTGGCAGCGGTTGGCGGAAATCTGCGGGGAGTACCTCCGGAAGGGATCAAGGGTGTACATTGAGGGCAAGCTTCAGACTAGGAAGTGGAAGGACCAGGCAGGAAATGATCGTTACACCACAGAAATCGTGGCCCGCGAGATGAAGATTCTTTCAGCGAAGGATGCTGAGACTGGACCTTCGGGAAGGCAAAGTGGAGGTTCATTTCAAGAGCCTCCGCCCATGGGTGAAGATGTTCCGTTTTGAAAGATGAAAGTGTTGAACAATAGGGCAAGAGGTTTGTTGAATGAAAGAAACGAAACAGTCGATCCAGCAGGTAGTTGACCAAGTCAATACAGCCATAGACGGGCACAACTGGCACATGCCGATGCCTTCACCAGCGATCGTGGTATCTATGATTGAAGCTAAAGCAAAGTTGATAGAAGGGGTTCGGAAATTGGAGCAGATCAAAGAGGGGTTAGATAACTACAAAGATTAGCGGTGTTCGATCCGCTTACAACGTGCTAAGAATTTTCGATTTTGACCAAAAAAGAGTGAGGTCTAGACGACCCAACTTGCCACAAAAAGGGCAAAAAGAAAGGCCCGCTTTTTATCCAGGCAAATACCTGGGAGCGGACCCTTTTGAAGAGGACAACTCATCCTCTTGTTTTTAAAATAAATATCGAATTACTGCCTGTCAATCTGTTAATATCTGCGATAAATTTCTTTTTCCCATTGTGATATCACGATCTAGCCAATCAAGGTCAAGATTATTAAAATTTCTCTCGGGTCTAGATATCCGTCTCGTCTCATGTGGACAATCTTGCCTCAGGCATGCACAAAACGTTGGCAGGATATCCCACTGGTAAGGTAATTGTGATGTTACCCAATGATTGTTCACTCGGGTAAATTTAAGTCTTTTTTTTGCTCAGTCTCACGTCATAGCGTTACGAGGAGCTCATGGAAAAAGATGACTCAAGAACCGCCGCTGGACCGTCGCTTGCTAGCCCTACATTCTTAACGATCAAGATCGCATCACCGCGTGGACCATTAGTACGTGTGGGGGAAAATGTCCCCATCCCGCCAACGCATATAAGGGTCGGTAATATCGGGAAGATTTCTCAGACCTTCACACGACTGAGCTTGGATTCGCTCCAACTATCCGACTCAGGGGCTGCCGCGGAATCCGATCTTACCGTCAAGGCCGCACACGGAGAAGTCGTGGCGGGGGAGAGCGCTCTCATAACTATCTCCGGACGCGTCCCCGCTTCACCTGCGTTGTATGCATCCACACTACGCATTGTAACAGAGGAGGGGGCTCGACTTGATATTCCTATCAAGTTTCGTGTCGCTGCCCATGCAGCTTGGGGTTTAGGTTTTATGGTACTTGGTCTGCTGCTTGTCTGCCTGGTCAGCGCGCTAGACAGTGAGAGCGGCATCCAGGGGGATTTGCATCATGCGCTGCTTGCCCGCAAGGATGCCCATGAGCTTATGCAGCAAATACCACCTCCGCAGAGTCGCATTACATTGGTAAATAATCTGAATCGTGAATTCGATGCGGCAATCGCCATTTTGCAAAGGCCGCGAATGTTCTCTTTTGCCGATCGTCGTCCCGTTGACGCAAAGGAACATCTCGACGTCGCCCTGCAGATGACTGCCGAGCTACGCAAAGAACTGTCAGCCGCACCATGCGGCAGTCTTGAGGTGGCCGATCTCAAAAAAGAGTGGATGGAAGTAAAAGAAGATTTTGCTGCAATCGCGAATCGATTTCTTATCTCTCCGTCACAAGGTACGTCCCTGACGCAACACCTCCTCGCCTTCGATGCATGGGCGGCGCAACGCCTGTTGCGGATACCTATTGACTACTACACGAACGAATTCGACCTTCATGTTAATCATGTTCAGCTTATTTACGCCTCTGGTCGTGGACAGGATGCTGCGGCCGAGGCCGTAGCGGTGCGGAGATGGATGCAGCGCGCCGCCAATGTCATAAACACCCAGACGCGACTCATGATGTATTTCACGGAGCTAACCGCGATCAATATCGCAACCGCCGACAGAGTCCAGCGTAGCATAGAAAACGCAGGAATTGCGCCGGATCGTCAGGCCGCCATTCAAGGCTTACTCGATGAAGCTTCATCGTTGCTGCTCGAGCCTTTCGACTGGTCAATGCGTCGCCCCATCAATGAGCGAATCACCAATGCACGCACCGAAACCTTACGGGCGGAGAAAGACACCGCAATCGCGGCCGCGGAAGCAGCACTTGCCCAAGAAGAAAAGGAGGATTCCATCGAAGGCATTGAGGCAGTTATCGCCGAAGGTGCGGGCCTCAAGCGTGGCGCCGATGGCAAGATCGATCTTCAAGAGAAAATCAACTGGCTACGTCGGGGTGTAGCGGCCTGGCGCAAGCGATTTACGACCTTACCGGATTCCGGACCGCCGGTGATGCACGCCGAACTCGATGCCCTCGAAGCGGCTGTCGATTCTGGCGATCTGACCGCTGTCTCAACACATTCAAAAGGATTATTTGAACAATGGCGAATCTATACCACGGTTCGCGCAAAAACAATGATCCTCAAATCTACCGCACCGTTTTGCTTGCATATGCGCGAGGAGGCACTTGTCGATATGCAAGCAACCCAATCCGCCATGCGTCGCCTTGAAGGCCATCCCCGCTTGCAGCATTGGGAAGACGAGCTCGATCTTTTACGGATGAAAACCGACGAGGCTCCTACCGTCATTGAGAAGATGCCGCCTGATTGTCTAGCCGTCTTTGGCGACTTGTCGTCGAAAACGTACGCCTTGTCGAACGAGGTCAGCAGCGCACTGTGGGACGTGGCTATACTTCCGGATGAGACCAAGCGCCAGCTTGCTGCGGACTTGCATACGAGCCTGACGCCAGAGACACTGCAGAATCTGATTAGTGATGTGCGTCCGTTACGTGTTGAAGTCACGCCGTCGCCCGAGGAGCGCTATGTGGGACGGGAGATTGAGTTCCGGGTCGCCAACCTCGATCCGGTTTGGGGATCGGGAGTGACGCTGATGATTGATTTCAACGACGGTCATCACGCAATGGCGAGCGCCGAGGACCTCCGCAAGAACCTATGGTTCTCTCATGCCTATTCTACAGCCCAGACATTCAAACCGATCATCACGGCCGCAGAGGCTTTTAAACCCGGTACGCTGGAACCGATTGGCAAAAAGCTTGGTGACGGTCAGTTGACCGACCTCACGATTTCTCCGTCGCCGATTTTAGCAGCACAACACCTTGCCGACATCTTCTTTAACGCGCGTTTTGGGCTTGCGTTGTTTGTTGCCGCCTTGTTGTATTTCTGGCGTTACACCGTGATGAAACCGGTATTTGGGGCCAATGCTTTCGACTACGCGCAGGCCTTTGCCCTAGGGTTTGCCGTCAGCCTTGCAGTAAACGACTTGCCGCAAAAGTTGGCCGACTTCATCAAATAACATCCTTTTTATATTCAATCAGCCGGCAGCAACGCCAAGGAATGAGCACGCGTATGAGTGAACAAACCAATATGGCAACTCTTATAAAAAATAATCTCACCATACCGGAGGGAACCTTAAATACCAGCATGGCCTTGTCATTGTGGATTGAAAATGTTGTCGGTAAAAACAATAAAAATGTTCCACTGGCTCCGTGACCATCGTCGCGCTGAGGCGCTAGAACACCCATTCCCCTCAGGGTGGGAAGCCTTCCTGCGCGCGAACGTGGCTCACTACAGCATGCTCGACGAAATTGAGAGCGCAGAACTGCGTAAGATGGTGCAAGTCTTTCTGGAGGAGAAGCACTGGGAGGGGTGCGGCGGCCTTGAGCTCACTGATGAGATCCGTGTCACCATCGCGGCCCAGGCATGTCTGCTGCTATTGGCTCTCCCCACGACGAGTACTATCGCAACGTGGAGTCGATCCTTGTCTATCCCTCCACCGTTGTGCCCCCCGAGCGTAAACCTGGTTTCTTCGAGCGCTTGGATGGTGTGGTGGAAGCCCCGGTCCCCATTCTTGGCCAGGCCTTCGTCCAAGGTCCGGTGATCCTTGTCTGGGATGCTGTCCTCGGGGCACGTAACCCAGAGCAAGGTCATAACGCGGTCTATCACGAGTTTGCCCACAAGCTTGACATGCTTGATGGAACCGCCAACGGAACCCCGCCCCTCGTCAATCGTGAACAACTCGCGGAATGGGTAGCTGTGTGCTCCCGCGAATTCCTGAGATTACGCAGCCTCTCCGAAAAGGGGCACAAAACCTTTATTGACACTTATGGGGCGCAGAGCGAGGCTGAGTTCTTTGCTGTGGTTACCGAGGAGTTTTTCGATCGTCCACTTGCACTCCAGAAGCAAGCACCCGCCCTTTATAATGTTCTCAGTGGTTATTACCGACAGGATCCGGCAGGGCGTACGAAACGCACCCGTTCCTTGAAAAAATGAGTGGTTTGTCAGGGCCAGAAAACGACTCGGCAAGAAGGTAGGGTTTGACCTCAGGCCATTCAGGTTCGCGGCTAATATATTTTCTCTAAGAACGTCATTGTGGGATCTGTGGCATACTCAGTCTTTATTCTTGCCATTAAAATTGTGATCTACCTTGACCACCATGCCCTTCAGTTACAATCTTGTGTTGTACAAACAGATCATTCAATAATTGGAGATGCTCCATTATGAAAACCCTTTCGCCAAATGCTAAAGACGCGCTGTTAAGCCCGTTCGATATGCGTGGAATTTTGTTGAAGAACAGGGTCGTTATGGCTCCATTGACCCGGTCGAGGGCAGGAGTAGAGCGTATGGCGAATGCATTGATGGCGGAATACTATGTACAGAGGTCTTCAGTCGGATTGATTATCACAGAAGCGACAGTGATTTCTCCGCAAGGAATCGGCTGGCTGAATAGTCCGGGGATCTATACCGACGAGCAAGCCGAGGCATGGAAGATTGTAATCGACGCAGTTCATGCCAAAGGTACACCGATTTTTCTTCAACTTTGGCACTGTGGACGTGCTTCTCATATTTCCTTCCATGAGAAAGAGGGCCTACCGGTTGCGCCTTCGGCAATCAAAATCGAGGGGGACTATGCGAATACGCCTCTTGGCAAGTTGCCGTATGAAACGCCGCGCTCGCTGGAAACGGAAGAAATACCGGCCATTGTGGAAGACTATCGCCGTGCCGCTGAGCGAGCCATGCGTGTCGGATTCGACGGAGTGGAGATACATGCGGCCAACGGCTACCTCATCGATCAATTCCTGCAATCCAAAACCAATCACCGTACCGACCGCTACGGGGGATCCATGGAAAATCGTTTCCGGTTTCTGGAGGAGATTGTCAGGGCGATTATTGGCGTCTGTCCGGCTGCAAGGGTCGGTGTTCACCTGGCCCCGAACGGCAATTTTAACGACATGGGGTCCCCCGATTTCCGCGATGCCTTTCTCTATGCCGCAACACAACTCAACCAATACAAACTCGCCTACCTACACATCGTGGATGGCCTGGCGTTCGGGTTTCACCAACTTGGAGAGGCCATGACCTTGGCAGAATTTCGCACAGCCTTCGACGGTCCCTTGATCGGAAACTGTGGCTATACCCAGGAAACAGCTGAAGCCGCGATTCAGGACGGCCATGCAGACATGATCTCTTTTGGCCGATCGATCATCAGTAACCCGGACTTGGTGGAACGTTTCGCCAATAGCTGGCCTTTGAATCCATTGTCAGATATGAAGACCTGGTATTCTTTTGATGCAACTGGGTATATTGATTTTCCCAGATACAGGGAACCTCTGTAATTTATTCCACAAAGGGAAGACCATTTGCCGGATTAGACAGGAACCTGTTCGCGGTGATATTCGCACTAAGTTAGGCTTAATAGATGTGAACACATTGATCGCACATAAGGAGGAATGCCATGAACAGAAAAATCGCGATAATAACTGGTGGTAGCCGTGGACTGGGTAAGAATGCCTGCCTCAAACTTGCAGAAAGAGGGACTGATGTAATTTTTACCTATCACAGTCGGCAAACGGAAGCCCACGATGTTGTAGCTGAAATCGAGCGTCTTGGTAGTAGGGGTGTTGCTTTACAGCTCGATATTGGCAAGAGTGCCTCGTTCGCGGCTTTTAGCGAGCAGGTGAAGTCACAATTGGAGACAATTTGGCAGCGTTCTACCTTTGATTTCCTGGTAAAATAATGCCGGTAGCGGGGTCTACACCCCATTCGGGGAAACGACCGAAGCGCAGTTTGACCTGATGATGAACATTCATCTAAAGGGAGTTTTTTTTCTAACACAATCTCTATTGCCAATGATAGCAAATGAAGGAAAGATTCTGAATGTTTCTTCTGGCCTAACTCGGTTTTCCCTCCCTGGCTATTCAGTTTATGCCGCCATGAAAGGAGCTGTTGAGGTGCTTACCCGGTACCTTGCCAAGGAACTCGGTGAACGGGGCATATCGGTCAATGTTATTGCGCCGGGCGCAATCGAGACCGATTTCGGTGGTGGTGCAGTACGCGACAATCCCGACATCAATGCCTCTATTGCTTCACAGACAGCCTTAGGTCGAGTTGGTCAACCGGATGATATAGGTAATTTAATTGCTGCACTGCTCTCTCCTGAATGTCGATGGATTAACGCCCAACGCATTGAGGCGTCCGGGGGCATATTTATTCTAAGGTAATGACTTTGCCGCCATTAGGGAGGAGGCTTTTTGTCAGTTTGGCGAGACCAAATGGTATGACCAAGACAGTGAGGAACAGAATAACTGGGTAATCGGTTTGATTTTGGTTGAACCTTTGCCTGTTTTGCATTTCCATTAATCATTGCTAATTATAATTAGCCTTAATTATTGTTATTAACAACTAATAAAGGGTTAATTATTCGATAATTAATAATAATTACGGATCTAACCGATATCGAATATATCGTTTATAATTGCGTATAAAATTAATTACCAGTCAGTCCAGAAGAGACCTTGAATGCGGATGACAGTAGCAAATTTGATCGAATGAAAAAGCTGGTCTATAATAGATACAGCTACGCACAGATCGGGCCTACCTTGGCCAGGAAGGCGTGCAGATACTCAAGTCGTTGCGAAAGGACCATGAAACAACAATTATGTTTGTTGGGCATGGCGGTTGATAAAGGCCCACTGCTGCTCGCTGAGGGGCATGATCGATAGGCGGTTGCCGCTGTGCCTTATCAAGGGGGAGTCGGCCAGTTGCGGTTGCTGTTTGAGCCAACTTAAAGGGATCACCTCGGCAAATTTGGTCACAAAGGCGATCAACCAGATTCCAGCGTGGGCTGGCCGGATTACTTTTCTTTTGGAGTCATCGTAACGATTTCCTGGGTCGAAAGGGGTCTGGTCAGGATAGTCGGCACTATGGATGCGCATGATCCCTACGATACTTGGGTTGTGCAGTTTGAGTGGTAAAAAAGGCCAGGTCGCCGACCCGCATCTGATCGTGGATCATGTTGCGCACCTGGTAGTTGCGGATCCCGTCCCAAGGTTCCACGCCCACCCGTTGCAGATGGTCGATCCCGAACAGATCCGGTTCCGATTTCATTAGCCCCGTAAGCCATGGCGTTCCTCTGGTTGTATAATCTGCCGATGGCTTCGCTATTCAGCGAGGCGGATTTCTCCACTGTCACGGGTTGCAAGCTGAAGAGTATGCTTGGTTAGCTGTGCTCCGTGATACCTGTCGAATGCCCACATCAGTTCTGCTAGTATTTACCTTCATTAATTCTCTTTAGCCAAACCAGTCACTAAGCTGGTTTGGCTAATTAGCGATAATTACGAGATAATTATAAATAATTAGAAGATAATCAGGGTTAATTATGAGATAATTAGCGATCTAGGAGACTGTCGGACTTTTTGTCTTTGAAATGTTATAATCGCCGGACGTTGAATCCCTTCCCGAGGCGACATTGGTATGAATCACACTTTCCGTCAGGTTGATCGAAAAACTCTATTTTTACTGCCACCTTCCATGGACGACTGGCTGCCTGAAGGGCATCTGGCTCGCTTTGTCGTTGATATAGTCGAACAACTTGATCTCACGGTTATCAAGGCCAACTACGCTGGCCGTGGTTCCAAGGCCCATCATCCAGCGATGTTGCTGGCCCTTCTCTTTTACGGCTATGCTACCGGTGTCTTTTCCAGCCGCAAACTGGAGCGGGCGACTCACGACTCCGTGGCCTTTCGCTACCTTACCGCCAACGATCATCCCGACCACGACACCATCGCCAACTTCCGCAAACGTTTTCTCTCCGACCTGACCCCGCTCTTTGTCGAGATCCTGCTCATTGCCCAGCAGATGGGCATTTTAAAGCTGGGTAAAGTCAGTCTCGATGGAACCAAGATCAAAGCCAATGC
>Ga0364909_10173_pt1 | contig 18537 bp, 13 predicted proteins | sample SorcelJu500001C3_3_FD_206966 | JGI IMG/M metagenome (GOLD analysis project Ga0364909, IMG submission 206966) | Enriched cells from Trout Bog Lake Hypolimnion, Wisconsin, USA - BchlTB.June25.5000.01.C3 | ecosystem: Environmental > Aquatic > Freshwater > Lake > Hypolimnion/Profundal zone | place... | reverse complement strand
GTGTTAGAACCCAGAGTAAATCCACGCGAACAAAGTGTTGAAATGAGGGAGAATACAAGGCAAACCGTGTTAGAACCCAGAGTAAATCCACGCGAACAAAGTGTTGAAATGAGGGAGAATACAAGGCAAAACGTGTTAGAACTCAGAGTAAATCCACGCGAACAAAGTGTTGAAATGTGGGAGAATCCAATGCAAACCGTGTTAGAACCCAGAGTAAATCCACGCGAACAAAGTGTTGAAATGAGGGAGAATACAAGGCAAACCGTGTTAGAACCCAGAGTAAATCCACGCGAACAAAGTGTTGAAATGAGGGAGAATACAAGGCAAAACGTGTTAGAACTCAGAGTAAATCCACGCGAACAAAGTGTTGAAATGTGGGAGAATCCAATGCAAACCGTGTTAGAACCCAGAGTAAATCCACGTGAACAAAGTGTTGAAATGAGGGGGAATACAACAGAATCTGTGTTAGAACCCAGAGTAGAACCGCGCGAACAAAGTGTTGAAATGTGGGAGAATCCAATGCAAACCGTGTTAGAACCCAGAGTAGAACCGCGCGAACAAAGTGTTGAAATGTGGGAGAATGCAACAGAATCTGTGTTAGAACCCAGAGTAAATCCACGCGAACAAAGTGTTGAAATGAGGGAGAATACAACAGAATCTGTGTTAGAACCCCGAGTAGATTCACGCGAACAAAGTGTTGAAATGAGGGAGAATTCAACAGAATCTGTGTTAGAACCGATTGTACTGTTTTATGGTTATGTCCGGAATTCTGACCAAAAAACATATACAGCCTTGTGTGATATAACGTTGTTTTACGATATGGGATTGAGGTTTGATGATCCGTATTTTCCAGTTATAATGAATGAAATAAAACACAGATATTCATATATTGATCCCGAAGTGGTTGATTTTTTCAACAAAAATTCAAATTTGAAACGATTGGAACGAAACGATGATGTAGCAGTAGATGAACCGATTTGTTTGTTAGGATTGAAAAACAAAGAATTTCTGTTAAAATCTGACTCGACCAAGAGATTACCTCGTAACTTTCATCCACGAATGGGTCCACATTATGGGTTTACAATTCCTACAACTGAAATAAATCTTGTTACTACTCAGCGATATGTGGTTGGTTTGAATCCAACACATTTGTGTCTGTTTTTAGTTCGAGACATTACTACGATGGATGAGTCTTCATCTGACTTTGATGATTTGTACAGTGAGATTCTTTTGATGTGCCCATTAGTATATTTTGTTGAAAATGATAAATCGTATTATTGGATTAAATCAAGCGAACAATTTGCATTGATTTAAACAACAACACCTAACCCAATTCATTATTCACATGTGAATATGAAAAAGAAATAGTTTTCCACATACCAAAAATCAACCGCGGTTGATTGGTAACAAAAGAAAGAAAGAAAACAAAAGAAAGAATGCAACAACCAGTCGCTCGTCCTGAAATTAATATTCCTCGTTTGTTTAGACGTTTGGGACTTCTTCCACCTTTGCCTGAGGGAGTGACCGAAGAAGATGTCCTTGCTGCGCAAAATCAAACTCAGATTGTTGTTCCAACACCGATTGTTGTCGTGCAAGTTCCTACATCGATTGTGGTGGAGCTTCCTCCAATTCCGATTGAAAAGTCTTCCAAAAAGCTTCGTCTTCGTGGTCCAGCGATTCCTTTGAATTCTAAAGAATTGACAACCATTTTAGACAAGATCCAAATTGTTTCCGAAGAAGTTCTTCCCATACAAAATCAAACTTGTGTGGAATCTCGCTTTTATCGTTGGAATAACATGGATTCCGAAATGTTTGATGTTTTCGCTGAAAACGTTCCTAAAACATTAGCTTGGTTAACTCAAAGCATGTTAGTACTCAACAATCGTTTCGATGGTCGCGTGGATGTTTTGGTAAAGAGCAAACATGGGCGCCATCGTTCTACCGCTGTCGTAATGGCTTGGCTAATGGTACATCGTGGACTTCTACCAGAACATTTAGATTGGGCTTTGTCTGAAATGCAAAAGGTAAATTCCATCAAAGGCCATCTCCAAACACTGTCTATTACAAACTTTGAACATGTCTTGAGATCCATGTAAGTTTGGAGATATTTGTTGATGCGATATGAGATTGGTTGATGTGATATGAGATTGGTTGATGTGATATGAGATTTGTTGATGCGATATGAGATTGGTTGATGTGATATGAGATTGGTTGATGCGATATGAATTTTGATGTAAACTTTTGTGATATTTTATGAGAGGACAACGGGTTAATGATAATTTTGTGTAAATAATGAAATGAAAACCCAAAGAGTATGTGTTGTTATATATAAAAAGTCCACAAAAGAACATAAAAACCAACATGAGCATTTTTGGATAAATGAAAATTATTTTAGACGAACGTGAAACTCACTTGTATGAACATGTATCCAAGTTGCAGTCAAATTATCCAACAACATTGTCGATATCGAAAAAAGTATTATTGTTAGGTGACATTGAAATACAAACCGACGAGGGTATTACTTTGACATTGTTGGAGCGTAAAACTTTTCCAGATTTATTGGCAAGTATCAAAGATGGTAGATACAATGAACAAGCTTATCGATTGCGACATACATCAAATTTACATTTACACAATGTGGTATATGTCATTGAAGGAATTCAAAGTCAATTGAAATCTCACGAAAAGAAAATCGCATTAGGGGCAATGGTATCTGTATTGATGTTTAAAGGATTTAGTGTGATTCGTACAACGACATTGCAAGATACTGCTGAATTCATTTTGACAATGGCGGATAAATTGCATCGCGAATTATTTGAAAAATCAAATCAATTGGCATACAGCAACCGAAATAATACTACAGAAAACATTCTTGTTCCTTCTGAATCGATTGAAAAAAAAGATCCGACTTCGGAAGAATATTGTGAAGTTGTTAAAAAATCAAAGAAAGAAAACTTGATACCAGAAAATATGGGGCAAATAATTCTTACACAAATTCCAGGTGTCAGTTCAACGATTGCCATGTCCTTGATGGCACCTTTTCATTCATTTCGTGAATTTTACGATCATGTTAAATTAAATCCAGACTACATTACAAATAGTAAATTGGAATCGGGAGGTAAATCTCGTAAAATGGGCAAAAATGTGATTGAAAACATTCAAAAGTTTTTATTTTAAAAAATACCAGACTTGTGATTGGTATTTTTTTGGGGGTGTAAGTGCGTTTACCAAGTAATTGGATTGTATTGTATAGAAGTAACTGTGCTCCCAACAAATTTGCCACTGTCCACGGCGCGTTGTGTTTCCATAATACCTTTCCATCCAGGACTCATTGGGTTAATAGAAGGATCCATGGTATCATTCACAGATTGTCCGACATTGTGACTGGACGCGTCAAACCCAGGATAATTCCCAGTTTCACCTTGTCCATTGATTTCACCTGAAGTAACAAAAGAAAGTCCATTGTTTGAATTGGAATGTAGATCACTGATTAAATTATTTTGGAATGAAGATTTAGACAATGAGGTGCCTGCGACTTGACCTTGTGTGGTCGATGATGATCCAAATTGTTGAAATGGATAGGTAACGGTTTCAGATTGTTGTTTTTCAATAGAGACGTGAGGGGGAGCGATGTATCCACGTTGAATTTGTGTTGGATTGTTTGCATATCGAAGTTCACGACGGCCTTGTGTAGTAATTTCACTTTGCAATACAAGAATAGGGCATTTTTGACCTCGTTGGTTTAGAGATTCAACATAGACTAAATAATCGTCCATACTGTAAAAAGGAATCGGATTTGTATCCGATTCAGGTTGTTTAGAATTGTATAATAATAACACACTGTCTTTTTGAATTAAAATATCAGGACACAAATTGTCGGATTCTTGAAAAGGAAAACTGTCGGTCATGAATTCTTTCGAGGAAGACGACGTCGAATAGATGACGTAAAACAACAATCCTAATAAAAAAATAAAAAGGATCAAAACGTATTTGTAATTTGTAAAATGTCGAATGGCCATTTGATTACAATGGATGGATACTATTAATTTAGGAACCTAAATATATCACAACAACGACATGACAAAAACAATCATTCTCTTTTGGAGTCATGGATGTGGTTACTGTGTTGAATTCAAACCCATTTGGGATGAATTTGTGAAACAAATTCCCGTAAATTCTTTAAAAGCAATCGATGTCGAAGCCAGTGATGTTGACAAACGTACAACTGTAGAAAATGAATTGAAAATAAAATTCAAACCGAATGGATATCCTACAGTAATTCTTGTCGATGAAAATAAAAATATCAAAACATTTACAGATGATCGAAATGTTTCAAATTTGAATCGTTTTTGTGGATTGGAAAAGACACTAACAAAAGGTGGTCGACGAAAAAGAAAAACGAAAAGAAGGAGAAAACACCAACGAACCAAAAATCATCGAAAAATGGCTACAAAACATAGGTGACGAAGTACGTATTTTATAACACTGTTAAGAATGGTATAAAATTGAAGGTATTTACTAAAATAACATAATAGTTTGTTTGAGATAGATATATAATAATAAATGCCTTCCAAACGATTTATTAAATCTAAATTGTTTCGATTGTTGGATTTTTACACTTCCGATGAATCCAATCACAATTTAAATTCCTCATCGGATTCGGACGTCGACGATAGTGACAGTAAGAGTGTGAAGTCAGGTAATTATACCGAATTTACTATCCAATTGTTTGGAATCAATGAAATGGGAGAAACATGTGCGTTGTTTGTAAATGATTACAAACCTTATTTTTACATCAAAACATGTCGTCCATTGACTGGTGAACATTTACCATCCTTTAAAAAAGTTTTATTAAAAAAAATACCCCAATACTTACATTCGGGTGTGTATGAATTAAAATTAATCGAGGCTAAAACACTTTATGGATTTCAAGCAAATGATACACATCCATTTATTGAAATTTCCTTTCATAATTACAAAACATTTCAAGCTACTCGGAATCTCTGGTACAAAAACGATCCTCAAACCAACGAACGACAATTACAATCTTATATTTATCAAAAATATCGATTTGAAATCTTTGAATCTGGAATTCCCCCCCTACTTCGTTATTTACATATTCATAACATCAATCCTTCCGGATGGGTTTCTATTCCAGTAGAACAATGTGAAATTCCTGAAATAAAAACAACAACCTGTACTTTTGAATATATATGCAATCAAAACCAAATCAAAGCCGTGCCACATAAAGAAACACGTGTACCTTATAAAATATGTAGTTTTGATATTGAAGCAAGCAGCAGTCATGGAGATTTTCCTCTGCCCATTAAAACATACAAACGTTTTGCAACACAATGGGTCGATTCATTGGCAACTATGGATGGACCCATCACAGAAAACGATGTGAAAGAAACGGTTTTGGCCGCATTTGGATACAATACAAAAAAAGGGATTGATTTAGTGTTTCCAAAACAGAAACCTTCGATAAAATACATTGAAACCAAAATTCATGAATTATTAACAACTTCACTGAATGTTGTGAAAGAGAAACGAACCGATGAAACCAAATCGATTTTGACATTGGATAATATGTTTCATGCCAATTTGGATGTAGCACAGGGCGACGACGACAACGACGACGACCACGACCACGACGAATTCAAAGTTCAAACAACAACTACAACAACAACAAGAACCATAACAAAAGCTACAACAACAAAGAAATTTGTGGCAACTTCGGAATGGATTCAAATGTTAATGAATGAAAAACTTTCGCGAGAAGATAAAATCAATGAAATTACCGAAACATTTATGTTGTTAAATTTCCCTTTACTCAAAGGCGACGAATCCACCTTTATTGGGAGTACATTTCTTCGATATGGTGATTCAATACCTTATAAAAATCATTGTTTGGTTGTAGGCGCATGTGATTTGGTCGAAGGTGTAGAAATTCAAGTGGTTGATACCGAACGAGATATGTTAATACAATGGGCTGAATTGATTCAACGAGAAGATCCCGATATTATAATCGGATATAACATATTTGGTTTTGATTATGAATTCATGTTTCGACGAAGTCAAGAATTGGGAATTGAAGAAGAATTTTTACAACTTTCGCGGCGAATTGGACATTGCTGTTCTAAACAAAACAACTACAAAAAAGGAAAATATGACATTGATCAAACTACGATTACATTGGCAACCGGTGAATACAATCTTCGACATATTGTAACTCCGGGTAGAATTCACATCGATTTATACATGTATTTTCGTCGCGAATTTAATTTGTCGTCGTACAAATTAGATGATGTATCGAGTACCTACATCAGTGATGAAATAAATTTGATTGTACAAGACAACCTTCAAGAAACGATGAAACTCTACAGTAAAAATTTGACTGGATTGAAACAACACGATTACATTCATTTAGAATGGGAAGGTATTACAAGTGATTATTATCAAGAAGGTAAAAAAATCAAAGTATTGAATGTAAATCAAGATGATATTGGAACATATTTGACTGTACCTTATCAACAAGGTGTTGAAAACCGTACTGGAAAAATCTTGAAATGGTCCATGTCTAAAGATGATATTACACCTCAAGATATTTTCAGATTGACTCATGAAGGTTCTCAAGGTCGTGCTATAGTTGCCAAATATTGTATACAAGATTGCAACTTGGTTCATCATTTAATCCATAAAACCGATGTATTGACCGGATTCATTGAAATGTCCGGCATTTGCAGTGTCCCTTTAACGTATCTTATTTTTCGTGGTCAAGGAATTAAATTGACCTCGTATGTGAGTAAAATTTGTAGATTGCGCAACATTTTAATGCCTGATTTGCAAAAACCCAAAGAAATAGATACCGATTGTATGGAATACGAACACGACGGATATGAAGGGGCGATTGTATTGCCTCCCAAGTGTGGTATGTATATGGACAACCCTGTAGCCTGTGTCGATTATTCCTCCTTGTATCCATCGATTTTAATCAGTCAAAATTGTTCACCGGATACCTTGGTTTGGTGTAAAGAATATGATTTATCTGGAAATTTAATACATGAATCGGGAATGAGCAAATATGACAATTTACCGGGGTATGAATATGTCGATGTTACTTTTGATACATTTACTTGTGTAAGAAAACATATCAAAGCTAAAGTCGAAAAAATAAAATCTGGAACCAAAACGTGTCGATGGGCCCAATTCCCTAATGATCAAAAAGGAATTATTCCCGAAATTTTAAAAACATTGTTGCAAGCCCGTTCTGAGACTAAAAATCAAGCCAAAAGAGAAAAAGACCCTTTTATGGCAAATATATTAGATAAACGACAATTGGGATACAAAGTCACAGCAAATTCGCTGTATGGACAATGTGGTTCGAGAACCAGTACATTTTATGAGAAAAATGTGGCTGCCACGACGACTGCTTGTGGGAGAAACATGATTACCTATGCAAAAAGAATGGTGGAAGAAATTTATGGTGATTTAGTAGTTGATACACAATGTCATGGTCCAGTGTTGACACGTGCTGAATATGTATACGGCGACAGTGTAGCTTCTTATACACCTATTTACCTTCGTTTAAACGGTCCCAATGGAATCAAACAATACGATTCACTTACGATTGAAGAATTGGCTGAACGATACGGACAATCACAATGGCACATTATGTCTGAAAAAGGAAAACAGACCAAAGAATGTTGTGAATTACAAAATCATCATTGTATTGAAACGTGGTCTGAAAAAGGATGGACCCCCCTACTTCGTGTTATACGGCATCCCTTGGCATCTCATAAGAAAATGATTCGTGTGGTTACTGGATTGGGATGGGTAGATGTTACAGACGATCATTCCCTCTTAACTCCCGAAGGCATTGAAATTCGTCCTCAATCGTCGTTGATGGGAACTCCTTTGTTACACTGTCCATTGCCACCTGAATTTAAAATAAATTCTTCGAATTGCTGTATGTCTTATCCTGTATATATGTCAGAACAATTGTTTCGTCGAAACGATGATCTTTATTGTGTCTTGTTAGGTGTCGACACAAATGGAATTGTGCAATGGAAACTTTGTAAAAATCCCCCTCGACAAGATTGGAATTGCGTCCGTCAAATAGATGAAATCGAATATGAAGGATATGTGTATGATTTAACTACCGCAAATCATCATTTTGCAGCGGGGGTAGGTACACTTGTCGTACATAATACAGACAGTGTATTCTTTACTTTCAATTGTGTCGATCCTATTCAAAATACACCCATTCGAGGTAAAAAAGCACTTGAAATTACAATTGAAATTGCACAAGAAGCTGCTCGTTTATGTTCTATGTGGTTGAAACCCCCGATGGCACTTGCGTATGAAAAAACATTGATGCCTTTTGTGTTGCTCTCTAAAAAGAGATATGTTGGAACCTTGTATGAAGAAGATGCAAATCATGGACATTTAAAATATATGGGATTGGCACTTAAACGTCGAGATGCATGTCCATGGATGAAAGAAACCTATTATTCAATTTTAGAAACGTTGATGAATTCATGTATAAATTCGGAAACCAATCCAGTGATTACTGCCATTGAAATTTTAACACACCATATGCAAAATTTAGTTCAAGGCAAAGTGGCAATGGATAAATTATGTATTACACGAAGTTTAAGTTCAGGATACAAGAATCCACTTCAAATCGCTCACAATGTATTGGCGATGAGAATGGCGGAAAGAGATCCTGGATCACGACCTAAACCAGGCGATCGAATAAAATTTGTGTATTTTACACCGGAAACAGTTTCTAAAAACAAAAAAAGATTGTTACAAGGAGATCGAATTGAAACACCACAATACATTCTTGAAAATAAATTGAATATTGATTACCAACATTACTTGACCAATCAATTGATGAAACCTCTTATGCAATTGTTGTCTTTGTGTATCGATCAAGTATGGATACATCGACGTAAAGACAAACCATTGCGTGAATTTCGAAAAGAAATAGAGGTGCTTAAAAAAGAAAGTGGGGACGATTTGGAAATGTTTTTCAAAAAAAGAGAAAAATATGCTTCTCAAATGGTAAAACAAACCATCTTTGATCCATTCTTGGACGATTTGGAAAATAAAAAAAACAAAATTCGGAGAATCGATACAATGTTTGGACCGCGTTAAATTTTGTGTTGTGTTTACAATGTAATTAATTTGTGGAATTTTTTTTTATCTACGTGATTTGATAATTCTGTTTTATAATGATTTGAAGCCATTATAAACCATCGTGATCATCGAGTTGATTGTAATATTACTTGATCATTGATTAAATTTCCCAACATAATCAATTGATTACTCGTCCTATATATATTGTAATCGTAAAGAATATTTGTATCCTTGTCCAATAGATAAATATTATCGGTTATGGCATCTGAATATTTGGCATAATTCGGTTGTGCTATAGTGACCATGTTAATATTGTTTTCCATTTGTTCTAATTCGATATTAGGATGTGATGAAAAATCATTGGAAGTATATAGATTTCCACTGCCATAACACACTAAATTTTCATCTTTATTGGATTTATATAAACGACAATCCATGGCACTTTCTTTGATCGATTTTAAAACGGACTGATTTATATTGTCTTTACGCATAGATAAATTATACAAAGTTTCATCGGTAGTTAAATTTGAATCATGCAACATAATTTCACGATTGTTGTCATCTTTTTTAGCCTCTTCGCTAAAACACATCATGTAAAAAAACACTTGAACGGTACGTAATTCTTTTGGCAAATCTTGATGACTACATATTCGACGGGCTCGTCCAATAACTTGTTCTATTTTGACCCAATTCCAAAAAGGTTCAACAATATGTACAAATCGTGTATTTCTTAAATTAATTCCTTCCGCTCCACTGGATGTGATCATTAATAATTTCACGACACTACCCATGTGATTGTTTTGAGAAAGGGTGTGTAAAGAATTTCGAATTGGGTCACTGATACTATCATCGGACCAATTGCTGTTGTATATATTTAAAATCATTGCTTTTTCATCGTCACTTTCTGTACCTGTATATAAACCATATTTGGGTTTACCGATTTCATCCGGATGTTCATCTAATACCCATTGATGATTCAATCTTTTAAATCGCAAAGGTGCCAACCCATTTTTTTCTAAAATCAATTGTAAAATACGAATTCCTTCAACTGTTCGAAATTGACTGTACAACAAATGACATCCTTGGTACTTTTTGTCCGTGATGTTTTCCAAAATGCGTAGAAATTTTGGACTGTAATTGACCAATCCATTTTTTTCTAAAATACCTGTTGTATCTTCTTTTAATTTTAACAATACTTCTTCAAGTTTTAACCTGTACCTTGAAATATCTTCTTTCCTCTTTGTTTTGCGTTTTTCGGCTACTACTTCTTCGTCGTCGTCGGTATCAATGTCGTTGTCGTCGTTGTCTATGCCATCAATATCTTCGTCTGCTGTAATTTTAGGTCTACCTAAATGAGTCGGAAAAACAAAATTGCATGCAGAACGAGAACCGACTTTGTAACTGTTACCACCCTCTAATTCTGCTGGTTTGTTGGGGTTCCTTTTTTTTGAATTATTTTCTTGTATTCTTTCTTCTTTTCGAATTTTACTGTACCCTTCCAATTGAAATGGACTCATTTCGATTTTTATTATAAAATACGTCAATTTATCGATTGGATTGATGACAAATTTGGGTAACAAATTTTCATCGGCGCTGCGATAATACGATGTCAATCCTAAAATTCTTTTTTGAAACAATTCAGATTTTACAAATTTACCATTTTCAATGAATTTTTTTTGAAATTCAGCAGGATTATCTGGTAATGCTTTAAACCCAACCGGTTGAGGCACAGCTGACTTGATATCCAATAATTCATTTATTTTCAAAATTTTATCGACGGTATTGCGAAAGTCATCATCATTCATATTGCCTCGTTCATCCAACACCATTCCACGGTACGTTTTCATGTTTCCACCCGATTGCATAGTAGTACCACCAAACACTTCTTCTCGAGTTACATGAATGAATTCAGATAATTGAGATTGATTACGTTTTGAAACTTTTTGATTTCCAACAGGTTTAATTATTCGTTTACTGGATGAATGCCCTCCTCTTTTTCTGGAAGTCGAAGTGTGTGCCACATTGATACCATGGTCGACATTAATAAATCCATATGGATTTCGTGTAATCATTAATTTATTTGCTTGAACTTCAACAAAATCGTACGTTTTTAATTTTGCATCATCCAACATTTTAATAATCCTTTCCGTAGTGACACCTCTTGCACTTGATTTCAATGGAAAAGTCCATGTTGTAATGTATCCTCGTAAGATATTGAATAATACACCGGTTTCATGTGGGTAATTAATGACAGGAGTACCCGAGAGTAAAACCACGCGTGCATTTTTGGCTGCCAAGAGGTATTTATAGAGAATAACAGAATGTGTTTCTTTAGGGAACTTATTTGAAATTGCAGAAACAAATTTGTGAGCTTCATCTATAATTACTACTGCATTGTCAAAAGGATTGATGGAATTGTTTTGAGTCAATGTTTTCATAACTTTGTGTGATAATCCATTGTAATTAACATCCATATATTTTACACGAATCATGGCTTCCAATTGTGTGTCAATTTCTTGTTGTAAATTGCGATTTAATGTTTCAAAATTTGCAGGTTTTTGAACATTTACTAACCAAGCACCTTTTTTGTCGTTGATAAAAGACACCGGTAGATTGAGACTTTTGGATAAAATGGTTTCAAGATCTGGGTTTCCAACAGTAGACAAAAATTCCCAATATTGGTTTTTTTTATAAAGTGGATCTCCCGCCTTTTTCAATTCAACAAAAAAATTAGATTTTAGTGATGCTGGAGTCATTACAATTATTTTTTTATCAGATTTCATACCTTCTGCTATTGCAATGGCACCTGCTGTATTATGAGTTACTGTAAAATCACCTAATACATACCGATTGTTGCCATCCAATGTAAAACCATAATATTCACCGAGGCCTTTTCCTTCTATCCGAATTGGAATCATTCGAACATCATCCAATTCATAATTCAAAGACATCGACGACGACAACGACGATTCTAAATCGGTCGAGTTGTAATGCAATTCTATGACATTGTTTAGAATCTCGTAAGCACCTAATCCCAACGATCTGGCTAAAAACAACAATCTATGTGTTTGTTCTTCCGAATGAGTAGTCAATGTCTGAGTGCGTGTTGTAGGTGGATGATTGTATGTTGAAGAGTGTAGACATCCTGTTAATAGATTGCACCGTGTAGTATGATCGTTGATTATATATTCCCATGGAATCAACCTATGATTTGCAATACAATCGCGTCCGGTTTCAAATGGATTCATTTTCTCATTCCATTTTTTAAAAGGAAAACAAACCCCAGTTCGATAACCGACCCAATTGGTAGGATTTGAAAAACCAATGTAATCTTTGACAGCTATTTCCAAAATTTGATTTGGAACCTTTGTGTTTTTCAAACATAAAATGTGTTCAGAATTCACAGTGTACGTATCACCTCGCAAAGGAATCACATCAAACATTTCATCGATTCCTTGTGCCAAAGATAATACAAGTCTGGGTGTAGAATCGTCACCCATCAACTGATCTCCTACACAAATGTCTTGTACTTTTTTGATTTCACCATTGTACATAAGAATGGGTGTATCTTTTTTATGGCATTTTCCTGCGCCTAAACCGTGATAGAGTAACAATCCTCGATATGGACTGTACAAATTCAAATAATCACGAATGACTTTTTGATGAAGTAACAATTCAAATTTACTGTTTTGTGAACGTTCTTCACAAGTATTTGTAGTTTCTTTCAAAAGTTCGTCGGAATAGGGTTTATACAATTGTGTTAATTTTTGTAGAAACAAATTTCGATTGTGCATGTAATACGGCGAAGTTCGCAACACAGTCAATCTTTTGTTATATTCAATGTCTTCCGGCGGCAACCGATTTTCCAAATCGCTGATATTTTCTTTGGAATTAAAAGTGTCGTCAAAATTATTTTCTTCATCTTCATCAAATGTATTTTTATGTCGCTTGGATGAATTTGTTTCTGAAATATATTTTCTTTTGTTTGTAAACAGCGAATCCATTCCTTCCTCGTCTACGACGTTGTCAAAATTTCCTTCTTCTTCTTCCTCTTCTTCTTCTTCTTCTTCTTCATCAAATGTATTTTTATGTCGCTTGGATGAATTTGTTTCTGAAATATATGTTCTTTTGTTAGTAAACAGCGAATTCATTCCTTCCTCGTCGTCGTCTACGTCTTCGTCGACATTGTTTTTTTTACGAGGTAACAATACTATTTTATTTTTAGTTTTAATGGGTACATGAGGCTGCGACTTGGTTAAGGTTTGGGTTAAATTATTCGATAAGTGGCAAGGTTGTTTGTCCATTACATTGTAGCATTTCAAGCGATCTTTCAACCTTTCTTTTTGTTCCAAATCGTTGAAATGGGAATCGATCTGTTTTTGAATAATAACAGTATTTGTGGGAATATTTACACGAATTTCTGTTTTTGGAACTGGGCGTTTACGTAAAGCTTCCATTCCGGTTAGGTGTAAATATAACTAAAGCAATATTATTATTGTATTGGTACATTATAATTACAAGAAAAACGGATCAAACTTGTATAAAAAATAGCAAGATCTATTTCAAGTACATGTATAAACTCAAGGAATTTGTCAAGCACCATCAAAATCGAATCGATTGTAGAGCGTTGTCTATAAATCCGAATGCGATTGAATTGTTAGAAGAGAATCCAGACAAAATTAATTGGAATTGGTTGTCGTTGAATCCGAATGCGATTCACTTGTTGGAAGAAAATCAAGACAAAATCGATTGGTATTATTTATCGATGAATCCGAATGCGATTCACTTGTTGGAAAAGAATCCGGACAAAATTTATTGGTATAAATTGTGTGAAAATCCGAATGCGATTGATTTATTGGAAAAAAATCCCGACAAAATTTATTGGGGGAATTTGTCTGCAAATCCGAATGCGATTCACTTGTTAGAAAAGAATACCGACAAAATCGATTGGTGGTGGTTGTCGAAAAATCCAAATGCGATCCACTTGTTAGAAAAGAATACCGACAAAATTAATTGGATGAGGTTGTCGAGTAATCTGAATGCCATGGAGTTGTTAGAAAAAAATCCCGACAAAATTTATTGGTATATGTTGTCTGCAAATCCGAATGCGATTCAATTGTTGGAACAAAACCCAGATAAGATTGACTGGGGACATTTGTCGATGAATCCGAATGCCATGGAGTTGTTAGAAAAGAATCTCGACAAAATCAATTGGTGGGGTTTGTTGCAGAATCCATCTATTTTTGAGTGTGAAGGAATTGAATATGTTTTGAAATAAAACCCCAGTCTCAATGCGAATGAATACTCCAAATATTTTTTGGTTAAAATGAAGCAAACTTGTATAAATAATAGCAAGATCTATTTCAAGTAGATACATGTATAAACTCAAGGAATTCGTCAAGCGCCATCAAAATAAAATCGATTGGAGAGCGTTGTCTTCAAATCCGAATGCAATTGAATTGTTGGAAGAAAATCCTGTCAAAATTGATTGGCAAGCGTTGTGTCACAATCCGAATGCGATTCACTTGTTGGAAAAAAATCCCGACGAAATCAATTGGGATGGGTTGTCTGGAAATCCAAATGCGATTTCCTTATTGGAACAAAATCAAGACAAAATCGATTGGTATAAATTGTGTGAAAATCCGAATGCGATTGAGTTGTTGGAACAAAACCCAGACAAAATCAATTGGTTTAGGTTGTCAGGAAATCCGAATGCGATTTCCTTATTGGAAAAGAATCCCAACAAAATTGATTGGGTGTTCTTGTCTACAAACCCAAATGCGATTGAGTTGTTGGAAAAGAATCTCGACAAAATTGTTTGGCGGTATTTGTCTACAAACCCAAATGCGATTGAGTTGTTGGAAAAGAATCTCGACAAAATCGATTGGTGGGGTTTGACTTGTAATCCAAATGCCATTGAGTTGTTGCAAAAGAATCCTCACAAAATCAATTGGGAATGGTTGTCTTGTAATCCAAATGCCATTCCCTTGTTGGAACAAAATCCCGACAAAATCAGTTGGTGGGATTTGTCGAAAAATCCAAATGCGATTCACTTGTTGGAACAAAACCCCTACAAAATTAATTGGTGGGGTTTGTCGCAGAATCCATCTATTTTTGAGTGTGAAGGAATTGAATATGTTTTGAAATAAAACCCAAGTCTCAATGCGAATAAATACTCCAAATATTTTTTGGTTAAAATGAACCAAAATCGTATAAAAAAATAGCAAGTTCTATTTCAAGTAGATAGATGTATAAACTCAAGGAATTCGTCAAGCGCCATCAAAATCGAATCAATTGGAAAGCGTTATCGGCGAATCCGAATGCGATTGAATTGTTAGAAGAGAATCTCGACAAAATCGATTGGTATAAATTGTGTGAAAATCCGAATGCGATTCACTTGTTGGAACAAAATCAAGACAAAATCTGGTGGTATGTGTTGTCGTCGAATCCGAATGCGATTCACTTGTTGGAAAAGAATATCGACAAAATTGATTGGAGGGAGTTGTCATTTAATCCGAATGCGATGAAGTTGTTGGAACAAAATCAAAACAAAATCAATTGGCACTGTTTGTCAAAGAATCCAAATGCGATGAAGTTGTTGGAACAAAATCAAGACAAAATTAATTGGGGATCTTTGTCGGGTAATCCGAATGCGATTCACTTGTTGGAACAGAATCCCGACAAAATTCACTGGAAATGGTTGTCAGCAAATCCAAATGCGATTCATTTGTTGGAACAGAATCCCGACAAAATTCACTGGAAATGGTTGTCAGCAAATCCAAATGCGATTCCTTTGTTAGAACAAAACCCAGACAAAATCCATTGGGAAGGGTTGTCTTATAATCCGAATGCGATTCACTTGTTGGAAAAGAATCTCGACAAAATCGATTGGTGGGATTGGTGTGGTTTGTCGCAGAATCCATCTATTTTTGAGTGTGAAGGAATTGAATATGTTTTGAAATAAAACCCAAGTCTCAATGCGACCAAATATTTTTTTGTTACATTACATAAAAATATTGAATGAAAAACTGAACAAAGTGTCTATGCAGTCATTATATTACATTATATTACATTATATTAAAATCTTGTATAGAAGAGTGTTACAAAGAAAGGACGATGTTTACTGATTTAGCTTACGAATTTATATGTCAAGGACGTAATTATCAGACATGGTGTATGATGAATGTGAAAACTCGAATCGTGTATGATTCTCTTGAAGTATTGAGGGAAATACCGTATTTTCAACCATGGAAAGAACAATTGTTCAATCGCGATGAATTTACAATTTCATCGACACATGAGATTACAATATTAAAATCCCCTATACGAGATCCCAAAAACCGAATCGCAGGGGTTCTTGTTCTTGAAAATCAAAATTATGGGCAATCTAAAAAAGGGAAACCACTTTTGAAATGTATTCCCAACGATAAGAATTTACCTCTCTTTTTAATTCCGTATGAAAGATCGTCCGGATTGTTTAAATTACATTATAATAAATTAATTGCAATGGAGTTCGACCATTGGGATAATAAGTTTCCTGTTGGTAAATTGGCCGAAGTGTTTGGAAATTGCAATGATAAAAATGCACAATGTGCTTATGAATGGTTGTGTATAAATCTACATCGTCCAAAATACATTCACACAAAATCATTGCCTGCAATCCCCATGCCTGAAATGTATAAAGAATTGGAGGTTTGCAGGGAAACAAATGTCATTGCAATCGACAAGGCAGGAACATTAGCTCACGACGATGGATTTTCAACCTATATAGATGAAAAAAGTGAAAATCATATAGTGATTCATGTAACTTGTGTTTCAATTTATATCGAACACAATCGCGACAAATTGTGGCCTTTGATCTCTCCAGAAGGTCCATCCCAAATTTTGTCGAATGTGTATACACGGCATGGAAATCGAATGGCCATGTTACCGTCTTGGTTTGAGAAAATGTGTGAATTAGGCGATTCCGGAAAATCAACGGTGGTTTTGTGTTTGGATTGGAATACAACGTCGGATAAATATGATTGGCGTCTTTGTCGTATTCAAAAAATTACACAATATGATTACGATGATATAAATTTGACGGAAAACCCAGTATATCAACAAATATTCAAAACCATCGATTTGTTGCGAAAAAGTTCAGGGTCACAAGTTGAAAATAAATTGACATCTCGTAACATAGTAAAATTTTTGATGGAATTATACAATCGAAAAGCAGGTGAATTATTAAAGGAACAAAACAAGACATGTTACTTTTCAGAAATGCCAAATCCAAATTATCGGGGTGATATTGAGAACGTCATTGTTAATTGGGGAAGAGAAAAAGTTGGAAAATATTCACATGAACCTATTGTAGGACCTTATGCAACCTGTACAAGTCCATTGCGTCGATATGTCGACATTTACAATCAATCACTACTGGTGTCCATGTTGATTCATCGCGATTTGAATATAGGTATGAAACCTATTGAAGAATGTAATGAAATATGTCGAAATATAAGAAAATATGAAACAAAATGTAGGCTGATTGATATCTGTGAAGAATCATGTAAAATGACAGAATGGTTAGGAATCATGCTTGAAAAAGTGGGCAACACAAATGCAATGTATTTGCCAAAATTGAAAACAATTTTACATGTAAAAACCTCGTTGGAGGTAGAACTCGAAATTTACAAAGAATACAAATTGAAATTATTTTATTTTGAAAGAGAAGCCGATTTGTATCGGAGAATAAAAATCGAAATTCAACATGCTCAAATCCCATGACGACATTATTTTCGCCCTTTATTAAAACGGGTTTCGGCCAACATGTTAACAATGAAATTGAATAAAAATTGAACGCGTTTTGGCGACATGCAAGATAAGACTCGTTGATATCATAATCACATATAATCTAAATCTTAAAAAACAATGGAATTCAAAATGAGCGAAAAGGTAATGAAATATGAAGTGTTTGCGTTTTATGCGTATGAAAAATACAAAAAAGAAAAAGGATGTGATGCCATCTCAAAAGAAATGGATGAAACATTAAGTGACATGTTTAAATTTGGGAAATCGCTTGCAGAAAAAGAAGGATTGTATCGAATTTTTCAAGAAAAAAACATAAAAAACGAATTGAGAGAAACCGAAAAAAGTCTAAAAGAATTTGAAAAACGTTTGAATCCCCCACCCATGAAGAGGAAAATATCTGCCAGTTCGAGTTCGGATGAACCTAAACCCAAACGCGCGTACAAGGCTCGCATTTCTAAAATCTCTGTTGAAACTCAAACAGATCCCGAAATGGAACCCACTCCCACCATTGAACCCATTCCCGAAATGGAACCCACCCCTACAATGGAACCGATTTCCGAAATACAACCCATTCCTACAATTGAACCTACTCCTACAATTGAA
>Ga0364909_10223_pt1 | contig 18609 bp, 16 predicted proteins | sample SorcelJu500001C3_3_FD_206966 | JGI IMG/M metagenome (GOLD analysis project Ga0364909, IMG submission 206966) | Enriched cells from Trout Bog Lake Hypolimnion, Wisconsin, USA - BchlTB.June25.5000.01.C3 | ecosystem: Environmental > Aquatic > Freshwater > Lake > Hypolimnion/Profundal zone | place... | reverse complement strand
AAAATGGTCGTTTATGAACAGGGGGAGAAGAGATGGTTAAGAAATAGAAGGAGGCCGATTTTCGTTATCGACATTTGAGAAATAGGCACTTGCGGCAAAACCAATGGTTTCCGTAATCGCCGCCGCGGTAGTTGCGTTGATGACGTTTCCATAGCCAGGAATCCAGCCGATCAAAAATTGGGAAAGTGCCCTGCCCCCATAACCGGCTGGCAGTGTTAACAGTATGCTTTTGGAATTAGCTTTTGTGATTGTACAATCATGTTCAGTCCCAATTGCGATAATCATAGCCGTTTGCAAAGCCATGAGGATAGGCATATCTGATCCAGGGATTTGAGCTAAACCTGATCCAACACCTCCAGCGGTCATGGCAGCTGTATGGATAATTGCGTGAATCTTCCGTTTTTTTTAGTTTCCATAGCGTCTCCGTAAAATGGGGTTGGTGATTATCAAAAAGCTTATCATTGTTGCACTTAGCTCTCAAAAAATAAAGCAGTCATTGGTCAGGGGGAATTTTGTTAAATGGTCATTTGCCCGGTTATTGATTGTTTCTTTAGGCGTTCTCCATAGGGGTTAGAATTAACAACTGCTCAAGCTGGTAACACTTCAATAATATAATATATATTCGAGATAAGCCTAGAATGCATCAAGGTGAAAATACGACATATACAACCCCGTTATAGGCGAAGTTGATCGCCTATAACGGGGTATTTTAATGATTTACTGATACTCTATACAGCTACGCCATTTAGATGATATTCTGTATTAGATACCGAGTCATTCTGGGCTGAGCTCCCACCTTTTCTGGGAAAGGGGAGAAACCAGTAGGGGGGAACCAGAAGACTCGACAAAAAAAATATATTGGAAGTAGATGATATTGACAATGAATAATTGAAATTGAAATACTGTACTCCTAAGGCTAAAGGCATCAGATAGGCTCCTAACTCGGAAGTCTGCTTTTATCAAGCGCCTCCCGAAGTAGTGTAGCGATTACCCCTTTGCTTAAAGGTTTCATAGCGAACCCATTTATTCCTTTGGATTTAGCCTGCTCTTCATCAACCAGAGTGCTGTATCCCGTGCAGAGAATAACAGGAAGACCCGGTCGTATTTGCAGTATCTGCTTGGCCAAATCTATTCCTGTCAAACCCGGCATCGTTTGATCAGTGACCACTGCATCGAACCGGTCTGGATGATTCATGAAAGTATTCCAAGCATCCTGACTGTTGGTACAGACCGTCACCGAATAGCCTAATTGTTCAAGCATCGCCTTCCCCAGATTAGCCAGCATGGTTTCGTCATCAACAAAAAGAATATGTTCACAGCCCTGGGGTGCCGCCTTAACGGACTTGGCCTCAGGGACCATTTCCTTATCGACAGCTGGAAAGTACACCTGAAAAATAGTACCGCTTTCTTGATTGTTCTTGCTGGTTATGAACCCACCGTAACTGGTGATGATGCCATGGACGATGGAAAGCCCCATACCAGTACCTTTCCCTACCCCTTTGGTAGTAAAATAAGGATCAAATATTCTCCCCCATATATCTGACGCTATTCCGTATCCCGTATCGCTGACTGAAAGCTCGACAAAATTACCTGGTTTCACTTCAGGGTGCTGGTGAAGATCAGCCTGGGTGAGTTCGCAATCCTTAAGAGTGATTTGGATGATACCTCCGGAATGCTCCATGGCATGGTAGGCATTAGTACAAAGGTTCATTAAAATTTGATGTACCTGAGTCGGATCAGCGAGAACAAGCCGGGTTGCGACATCTATCTGCGGCCTAATCTCAATGGTTGAGGGTATTGAAGAATGAAGGAGCTTAGTTGCTTCCTTGATAATACTGGTGAGTTGCAGAGGAATATGTTCGATCTTTTCTTGGCGACTGAAGGCAAGAATCTGTTTGACTAAGCCAACAGCCCGCTGACTCGCTTCCAACACCTTGTCCAGACTATTGGTAACCACTGAGCCTGGGGGAGTGTCATCTCTGGCGATTTCAGCATAGCCGATGATAGCGCCGAGGATATTGTTGAAGTCATGGGCAATGCCACCTGCTAGCGTGCCAATAGCCTCCATCTTTTGAGCCTGAAGAAGTTTTTCTTGAAGAAGTTTTTTCTCTTCCTCACCCCGTTTTCTTTCAGTTATATCAACAAAACATCCATAAAAAAGAGATCTGTTCGGAGTCTCTAGTGCTATGACACATTCTGTCGCAACGCTTATCCAAACCATATTGCCTTTCTTATGGCGAATGCGGAGATCGATTAACCTATGTGAACCAGGAGCCAGGTTAATTATATTTTGATCAAACTGAGGTAAATCTTCTTCCACAACAAGGAAGCGCCAACATTTCTTAGCTGTTATTTCCTCCACGGAATAACCGCAGATCTTTTCCGTCGCGCCTGTCATCCAATTAATGGAACAACAACCTTCTGTATTACGAGAGCAAGAATAAGCAACGTCTGAGATCAAAGATGAAACTCGCCGGAACCGATCCTCGCTTTCTATCTGTGCTTCTTCCCGTTGTGCAGAGGTAATCAGCAAATCATTAAAGCTGCTGATAAGTTGGCCAATTTCATCCTGCCTGGCTACGGGTAGCACCTGGGGTCTTTGGCCGGATTTAGTCATGCCGACAAGGGCTGTAATAGCCTCAAATATAGGCGCCAGTTGTCGATGTAACATCAACCAAGTGAGACCGCCTGCTAGCAGGGTTGTAAAGATCGTAACCAACAGCATCTTTCGCTGCAAGTCATCGATTGGAGCAAAGGCTTCTATTGTCGGCACCCTTACGACAACAAACCAGCCTGCGATTGGGATCTGTTTCGCAGCTGACAACACTTCTACACCGTGTGCATCCGTGATAATGCCAGATCCCTCGAAACCTTGCCTGTAACGGTCTAACAAAAGGTTCCTGCCGGCGGCGGGAAGTGGCTGCAGGGTGTAGCGTTTTTTATCAGTCCCGGTGACAAACAACCCGTGTTGCGGGGCTATAAGTATATAACCACCTGTCTTGCCATAGGTATTTTGCTCAATTTTGTCCAAAAAGTTGGGTTTACTCAGATCAGTCCCTCCTACCAAGGAGCCAATCACTTTGCCCTGAGCATCACGAATAGGCACCGCCATTGCGACGAGAGGTGCCTCTAACTTTTTGCCCATGACCGGGCTACTTATCGTCGATTTTCCTTCTTCAAGTACGGCGGGCATGAAATCACGGTCCATGTAATTGATGCCAATTCGTTCCGACGTGATCGGAAAATCAGCTATAGCGATGCCATTTATCCTGGTGACAAAGGTTCCAGCGTTGAAAAGGCTCTGAAAGACCGTTCGCTGTTCTAGAAATGTTTGCAGGATTGTGGTGTTGCCCGACATCAACGGACCAATTGATGAAGCGAGGTCTTCCAGGGCTTTCATTCGACTTTCCAGCTCTTCGTTGATCCCTTGGGCAACAAGGGATACCGTCGAAAACTGCTGACTGCTTACCAAATGTTGCACATCCTGACGTAATATCTTGCTGGCGTAGAATGCAAGCGACCAGATGCTGATCAGGAAAATGGCCAACATGAAAAGTGTCATTCTTGTCTTCAATGACAACTTCGCTAAGAATTTAAAATTATAACTAATTCTTCTCAAGTCCATCTCGTTATGTTGCTGGTGAGGTTCGGCGGTTATGCCTACAGGTTGATTGCGAGCTTGCACAATATAAGAAGGTCTGTCATTTCTAGATGCGCTGAATGGTTATTCGCCAGAGGAGTATTTTAAGCGACATCCTGTCATGCTGAGGTGTTCTAGGTGAAGGTGTGAGTACAATCCAGGTCCCCCTTTTTGAAAAGGACCTGGCCACAAAAGCACAGAGTGGACATTGTTTTCTGACAAGGTCCAGCATCAAGAAGTCACCTTCTTGCCTAAATTTAAAAGAAAGGTTAACGGGCGCGGAGAAGAACATTGGCCGCGTGGAGACCGGCAATATATTCAAAGGAGTCATTGGCTAGATCAATGAACTTGATGCCGGTCTTATACTGGTTTCCTGACTGGTCGATGTGCCTCACTATCCCTTTTGAAATAATCCTTGTCGTTCCTAAGAAAAAACCGACTTTTACTGGCAGATTTTCCTCAAGCAAAACAGGTAGGCTCAATGCTATTCCACCGGCGCTGATATCAAGCAAGTGGCCATCATAGTTTTTTTTAGCAGTTGCGAGTTTGACTAAAATTTCGCGGTCCTCATAGAGTTGAGAAATTTCTTCCTTTGTAATACGGACGAATGCTCTTTTGTCGAGGGCAGTCTCCGGCTTGTAATCCCAGTCCATCCCCAGTCCGTCCAATGAGGGGATATCATCCCAACTAAGCTTCTTTTCCATGTGTTGCCGGTTACCGTGACACCGTAATGCATCGAGAACACTTGATCACTTGTTTTAGAAAAGGAGTGGGCCGTCAGGATCATTGCTTTCTAAGTCGATAAACTCCCCGCCGATCCTATCTTTTTGATCGATGTGCCGTACTTGTATCTTTCTCTCAATCTCATGATGCGCTTGGTCGTCCAGTCTGAAATTGACAATCAACTCATCATGTTCTGCTATTGATTCATCATTGATTATTTTGATCGAAAGTCCGCCTAAAGATAAATCCGCAACTGTACAATCCTTTACTTCTTCGACGGAAGCTGTTGCTAGCCGGTATCTTCCTAAAAAATTGACTTTTTTTCTGTAATGCTTGCGGAATTCAATGTCGATAGTGAATGTATGCTCGCATGAACATTTTACTTTTATGGCTTGTTGCCTTTCTCTTAGAATTTCGATCGGGAATGTTCGCGTTTTTTTACATGCCAGACATTGGATAGAGAGCTGGCTGTGTTTGTTAACGAAATATTTTTGATTGAATTTTGGTTTTAGCATGCGGGACCCATTATCCTTTGAACGGACCACAACAAAGGTCCACCTATGACAACTTTAAAAATTAAACGTGATACCCTAATTAAAATATTCAATTAATATGCCACATCGTAACATTTTCGAAAAAATAGCCTTTACTTTTGTTACAGCACCGGATTTGTAATGTTGATCTGGCAAGTCCTAAAAAAATAACCCAGAAAGGAAAAAAATATGGATGAGGATCTCGCGAACGATGATGATTTGAGTTGGCAATATACGCGGTCGTAGTACTCAGCTTTCAGAAAAGAGGAGAGGGAAATTTAGGCTGAAACCTTTTATTTCTTTATTTTTTTTCAAAATCACTATCTTCCAAATCTTTCTTCATTTTTTCTTCGGACATTTTTTTCATATTTCCCGCTTGGGAAAATGGGTTTCTCAAGCTTAATTCATCATTTTCATCAATTTCCCCTTGAGTTATTGCAGCATTTTCTTCTTGTTTTTTCTCTTTCTTGTCGCATCCAGAAAGTAAAAATGCAGATAAAATTACAGCTGTAAATAAATAAAAAAATTTTTGAATTTTTAGCATTTTTGATATACCAAAAAGGAATCAGCTTAAACAGTCCAGAATCAGAGAATCGTTCAGCCTTTGCCTAGGGGGATCAGCTTCTGAAAAAGTACCCTCTATATTGCCGAACAGTTCGCTTTCGACGATATCTCCAGCTAGAGCCGCGCAGTTTTATATCCCATATAGAATTCATTAAAGAGTTTGCTAATCGAAGTGACTATAACTTCGAGGACACGTGTCGGAAAGGAGAATTTGGCTTTCATCATGTCCCATTTTTGCCCTGAAGGTACATATCGTGCAGTTCCCTCAAGAAGGGAACCACAACCAAATCCATTACGTCCAATTACTTCATTGCTACCAACAGTAAGTAATACTTTATTATTCTTAAGTATTTTCTTCTCTGTTTTTCTCATTACCCAAGCAGGGATTAAAAGCCTTCCATCGTTTTGGTGATAATCTCATGTTCGATAATTGTTCCGTTGTGATCTTTAATTATGAACATGGCAGCGTTGAAGTCTGGATCACCAAATTCAGGCGCACCATGTGCCCTTTTAACAGCATCTTTTACGATTATCTCCAGTACCTCCGCATACGGCCCGGTTACCTCAAAGAATCCGTTGTGCAGTTTTATGAGGCCTCCCATGCCCATTTCTATAATGATCATGACTTCATCTCTTTTGGGGCTTTAGTGAGTCCCTGATGAGAAAAGTGATACATTCAAACAGGGGGCCCTGGGGCATAGAGCGGTGTCCGCTTCCACCACGAAAAAATGGTATATGCTATACTTGAATGTGTTAATTAATTTTTATTTCCAATGTTCTTACTCCACCTGAGAAGTGCTGTCTTCTATGTGGTCGAGATGATATTTTTTTGTATATAGGAATCAAAGTGATAGTGTTGACACCAGCGTGTAATTCTATATCGCGTTCCACAGTTACGTTATCAACTGGGATCATAATCGTTAATTTATGTTTTCCAGGAGCGATAGCAATTCGTTTATTGAACTGATATCTCCAACCTGTACCGCTTTCTGATGTATTTGATCCTGCAGGCGCTTGTTTTTCCAATACCGGCTCGGTATCAAGGATTGTTGTTTGTCCGTCGATATTCAAATATACCCGAAAAGGTGGGTCGCTATGTTTGGCGTAAAATTCAAACATACGTAACGAGATACTTTTTACGGAAAACTCGATATTGGTTATTGCTTCATCCTTTTTTGCTTCTGAATTTGAGATTTCAGAGAAGACATTGTTCCTGGTCGAACGAGACGCCATTGTTGGCAGTTCATGGTTAGCTGCACAACCATTCACCATGGTACTCACAATCAAGACAAACCCAACGAGTATAGCTTTTTTGTTCATTTATATTATTCCTCTACGTATCTCTTGTTTATAAATTTAGAACAAGCGCTTCGCCTTGATCCGGTCAACCTGTACAATGAATTGGCAATGGGCCTTTTGAGAATTTTATCGCTACCCTTCAGGTGGCAGAGGCAAAGCAGTTTGATTCCACCATCCACCACCGAGTGCCTGAAAAAGGGCTGCCGTGTCGGCGTATTGGTTCATCTGCGTTTGTACAAGACTGACGACTGTTTGCTCGTAGAACTGTTCTGTATTGAGGAGAGTAAGACGACTTGTATCGCCTAGTTCAACCTGCCGACGCGCAATCGAGAGGCTGCGAGAGGCTGCCTGTTCAGCTGCCATCGCCGCGTGCAGTGCATTGGCGTCCTGTTCCAGCGCATGTAAGGTATCTGCAACGTTCTGAAAGGCCGTGATCACTGTGGCACGATACTGGGCCATAGCTTGATAGTAAGCAGCCTCCGCAGCGGACTTATGGTGACTCAGCGCGCCTCCTTCGAAGATCGGTTGTGTAATGTTACCGGCTACACTCCAAAAACCGTTTCCGTTCTTTAATAGATCACCGATGTTCGCGGCGACGCTACCGATGTTGGCATTGATACTAAACTGCGGAAGCATGTTGGCAAAAGCAGTACCTATTTGTGCGCTGGCCGCATGAGCCATGGCCTCGGCGGCCCTTACATCGGGGCGCTGTTCCACAAGAGTGGACGGCAGGCTGAGCGGCAGTTCCTTGGGAAGTTCAAAATGCTCTAAATCGAAGCTCTGACCGAGCTCTTTATCCGGGAAGCCCCCTGCTAGTGCTGTGAGCAGGTCGCGCGTCTGGGCCAGTTGCTTTTGGAGCGGTGGTAATGCTGCGCGACTTTGAGCTAACGCGACCTCTTGAGATATGACGCCGGCCTCGGCGAGTCCTCCCAGCACTGCTTGGCGACGTGTAAGACCAAGCATTTCTTCTTGAAGAGTGACGACTTTTCCCAGGGCCGCAATTTGGCTACGCAGGGAAGCCTCTTGTACGGCGGCTGTCACAATATTGGCCGCCAGCGATAGGCGAGCTGCCTCCAATTCATATCGCTGGAATTCGGCCTGCGCTTCAAGGGATTCCACCTGACGACGTGTGCCGCCAAATACATCGAACGTGTAACCGACATTAACCTGGGCCGTTTGCAGACTGAACGGATTAGTGGGCGTGTTAAGGGGTGAACTCAGGTTATCGGCGATCTTCTGTCTGGTCGGTGTCAGGTTAGTCGATATTTGAGGCCAAAAGGCAGCGCGCTGCGCCGCCGCAGTCTCTTGCGCGACCAGTAGCGCGGCGCGAGCTGCATCGATGTTCGGATTTGCAGCTAAAGCCCGCTGTACCAGCGCGTTGAGCGGTGCCGAATGGAAAGATTCCCACCATTGTGCAGGAATGTTTGCTCCCTCAATAAAACGCTGATTATCGACCGCCAGAGGCTTCGCATAGTAGTTTTTCACTGCCGGTGCCGCGGGCCGCTGGAAGTCTGGACCGACAGTGCAGCTAGTTGCTACGAGACCGGCGAGTACATAAATTCCCAGGCAGCGCATTACGAGTTTCCCCTCTCGACCCTGATGGCAGCTTCAGAGAGATCCCGTTTGGGAGATTTCTGTGAGAATAGATCAATCAAGACTGGCAATACGATCAGGATCAATACTGGTGCAAGCAGGATGCCGCCCACTACTACGAGGGCCAGGGGCTTCTGTACTTGAGAACCAATGCCGGTGGACAGCGCTGCTGGCACCAAGCCAACGCAGGCGATGATACAGGTCATTACTACCGGTCGCATTTGGACTTGACAGGTATGCCGGATTGCTTCGTTAAGTTGCATGCCTACGTCAAGATTCTGATTGAAGTAGGACAGCACGATAATCCCATCCATGGCAGCGATGCCGAATAGCGCCACGAAACCGATGGCGGCGGAAATGCTGAAAGGTGTGCCGGTGAAGAAGAGAGCAAAGATCCCTCCAATTAAAGCCATGGGTATAACGCTAGCGGCTAAAAGCACGTCCTTAAAATTACCGAAGTTGATATAGAGCAGAATGCAAATCAAACCGATACTGATGGGCACGACAATAGCTAGTCTGGCCATTGCATCTTTCAAGTTGCCAAACTCCCCTACCCACTCTACCCGGTAACCACCTGGCAGCTGCACTTGCTCGGCTACTTTGCGTTGCGCGTCCAAGACAGCGCTACCTAGGTCTCGACCGCGGACGCTGAACTTAATAGGAATATAGCGTTCCTGTTGTTCACGGTAGATGAAGGAGGCTCCCGAGACTAACCGGATGTCGGCAAGTTCAGCCAACGGCACTTGTGTGATCCCCCCGTTAGGATTAGCGACGCCGACAGTAATGCGTTTAATAGCATCGATGCTGCCGCGGTATTCTGAAGCTAGACGGACGATGATTGGGAATTGACGATCACTGCCCGGTTCGAAGAGGTTACCGGCGGCTTGACCACCGATAGCCGCCTGTATAGTGGTATTGATATCGCCGGGCATGAGCCCATAGCGCGCAGCCCGTGCGCGATCCACATCAATACGCACAGTCGGCTGCCCGAGAGAGGTGAAGACAGAAAGGTCCGAGATGCCTGGCACTGTCTGCATCACACTTTTGATTTTCTCAGCAGTCTTTTCTAGAAGTTCCAAGTTGTTGCCGAAAAGTTTGATCGAATTTTCACCTTTGACCCCTGAAGCTGCCTCCTCGACGTTGTCTTGGATGTATTGGGAAAAGTTGAATTCAACACCAGGAAATTTTTCGGTCAGAGTCTGCGTCATCTCCTCGGTTAACTTATCTTTGCTTATTCCCTTTGGCCATGCGTCAGAGGGTTTCAGGGGGACAAAGAACTCTGCATTGAAAAAGCCGGTAGCGTCGGTGCCGTCGTCTGGTCGCCCGTGCTGGGAAATTACCGTTTCTACCTCTGGGAACTTCTTGATATTTCGGCGCATATCGTTGACGTAGCGATCGCCCTCTTCAAGAGAGATAGAGGAAGGCATTGTAGCGCGAATCCAGAGGTTGCCTTCTTCTAATTTGGGAAGGAACTCCATCCCCAGCCCGTGAGCTGCAAGTACTGCAAGGACTACTAGCACAAGCGTCCCGACTAGGGTTGTGCGTCGATGAACAAGAGCAAATTCAACTGACGGTGTATAGATGCGGCGAAGCCAACGTGCGACAAAAGTCTCTCGCTCTTCTTCTTCGTGTGCATTTAGCAGAAAAGAACTCAGCGCCGGGGAGATGGTAAATGTGGCAATAAGGCCACCGGCGATGGCATAAGCATAGGTTTTGGCCATGGGGCCAAAAATATGGCCCTCGATACCCGAAAGGGTGAACAAAGGTACGAAGCCAGCAATGATAATTGCTGCCGAAAAGAGGATAGCGCGATTGACCTCGGTGGCCGAGTTGGCAATAACCCCAAATTTGCCTTTCAGGCCAATTGTCGTGCGCACCCGGTGCAGTAACGGCTCACTGTCCCTCCGTTGCGCCGTGCTTTGCGCGAGATGTCGAAAGATGTTCTCCACCATAATGACAGAAGCATCTACAACAAGGCCAAAATCGATAGCGCCGACAGATAATAGATTAGCCGACTCCCCCCTCGCGACCATGAGGGCGATGGCGAAGGAAAGTGCGAAAGGGATAGTGGCAGCAACGATGACAGCACTGCGTAAATTACCAAGGAAGGCCCATTGCAGAAAAAATATGAGAACAACACCAAAAAGCATGTTGTGCATTACGGTGTGTGTCGTGGTGTTTATTAAGTTGGTGCGGTCATAAATAGGCTCGATACGTACGCCTGGTGGCAGGATGTTGGAATTGTTTATATTCTTAACCTCAGCCTTAACGCCCTCGATGGTTGGCATGCTTTCCTGGCCGCGACGCATGAGAACGATTCCTTCGACGATGTCGTCGTCGTCATCATGACCGGCGATTCCGAGACGAGGTTGGTTGCCGACGTGTACTGTAGCCACGTCGGCAACTAACACAGGTGCACCCTTATTAGTAGCCAGCATGGTGGAGCGGATGTCGTCCAGCGATTTGATTTGACCGACACCACGAACAACAACCGCTTGAGCTCCAATATTGATTGTCTGGCCACCAACGTTAATATTGCTGTTACCCAAGGCCTGTAACACTTGGGGCAGGGTTAGCCCATTGGCTGTAAGCTTGTTAAGGTCTATGGCGATTTCATAAATCTTCGTTTTCCCGCCCCAACCGTTCACATCAATGACCCCAGGCACTGCTTTAAACCGACGCTGGAGCACCCAGTCCTGGATGGTTTTAAGATCGGTCACTGAATATCCCGAGGGACCGACTACGCGGTAGCGGTAGATCTCGCCGATGGGGCTTGTAGGGGAAATCTGTGGCTGTACGCCATTAGGCAGCGGAGGCAACTGAGAAAGACGGTTAATTACCCACTGCTCGGCTTCTTGGTAGGTGAAGTCGTATGTGAACTGAAGCTTGACATCTGAAAGGCCGAATAACGAAATGGTTCGAATAACCTTAACATGCGGGATCCCCGCCATCTGTACCTCGATGGGGATGGTGATGTAGCGCTCGATCTCTTCTGCTGATAAACCAGGACTCTGGGCAATGATGTCGACCAGCGGTGGCACCGGATCGGGGTAGGCCTCAATATTAAGCTTAATGAAGCTGATGATGCCGGCGCCGAGGACAGCTATCAGCATAATAATGATGAAAGATCGCTGTTTGAGCGCAAACTCAATGATATGGTTCACTATCTATTCGTCCCCAGCCGCGCGGTCGATGAACAGAGTTCCAGACGCAATGACCTTTTCCCCAACACTCAGTCCGGAAGTAATTTCGACTTGACCATCAAGGCTACGGCCAGCATTCACAGAACGGCCGGTAATGGCCCCATCTTCGCCGACGACAAACAGCCGAGTAATGTCACCATCATGCATGATTGCACTTTGCGGTACTGCCGGAGCTTCCACTGCTTCACTGGTGGCGATAGTGAAAGTTGCAAACATCTGTGGCTTCAATTCGCCTTTCGAATTCTGAATTTCGACACGCACGGGCAGGCGGTGGGTGTTTGGATCGACGGCAGATCCGACCCAGTCAATTTTAGCCTTCAATGTCTGATGGGGTAACGCCAGTATGGTGACCTCGGCTGGTTGGCCGATATGTAGTGCTGGCGCATCGCTTTCGCGAACATTTGCCACTAGCCAAACCGTCGACAAGTCCCCGATTGTAAATAGCGGTGTGGAAGCCGAGGTTTGAATGTACTGACCAACGCCGACCTGGCGCTGGATGACTGTGCCACCTATAGGTGCCTTCACGACGGTTTCGGTTTTGCCAGTAGGCGCTTTTAAAAGGATTTCAATTTCCGCATCGGTCTTGCCCAGGATACGAAGCCGGCCGCGAGCAGCATTCCAAGCCGCTTCTGCGACCACAAGGTCGGACTGTGACTGGCGCCAGTCTTTGAGGGCGCCTGCCCCGCTTTCATAGAGGCCGTGCTGACGTTTCTCTGTAGTTCGAGCGGTCTCTAGGTTGGCCCAGGTTGAAGCTATGTCGCTCTGTCCCTGCACGAATTCGGAGGCTTCAATATTCATCAGTGGTGTACCCTTCGCTACTACATCACCAAGTTTAACCATTAGACGGCTAACACGGCCGGAATAAGGAGAAAAGACAGGTGTAGTTGTATCGTCGTTGTAAGCGATGTTACCGTCCGTTGTCAGAATACTTCGAAAAGCAAGCGCCTTAACTTCAACCACCTTGAGACCGGCCCACTGTTCCTTGGATGGCTTGAAAATGCCTTTGGGTGGTTTCTGTATTGCCTGAAGGGGAGAATCTTTTTGGTTGAATTTGTACCAAACACCGCTCACTGTAGCGAGCGACGCTATTACCAGAAATACGATCAACCATCGCCGGCGATGATGTAACACATTGATTGTCATTCGAAATACACCGAAATTCTTTAAGCAAAGCGGTTTGGGTAATCGGACGGTTGTGCGACTTCGCTGGCATGAAACTTGGTCGCCTTGATTGAAAAATGGCGAATGACCTAACGTCCACAATTGGTTGCTCATTCCTGCAATATGGATTTCCGTCCTTACAAGCCAAGCTGAGAAAAAAGGAACACCTTTCTTTCGCAACATCCATCCACGGTTTCCTCTCATTTCTAAACAGTCACCCCTCAGCACTTCATTCTCTGTGCGTTCTGCGAAGTGTAGCTGTAGAGGCCCGGACGAAGAGACGTGACCTTCCCCCTAATCAAAAATTATGCCAAGACGTAACTATTTGAATTAATGTTTTTTTTGAGAATGGAGTGTGGGCGTGTGTGAAATAATCGTAGACGTTTTTGTTGGTTTAGAACAAAAACTGCATGAAGGTGAGAGATGGACTAGAAGCCGTATTTCTTGATTTTGTAATGGAGTACTCGGACCGAGATGCCAAGTCCCCGAGCGGCTTCAGTTTTAGTATTGAAGGCCTGTAAAGCGTGGCTGATATATTTTTTTTCGAGTTGCTCGACCGCTTCCTCAAAAGGAACGTTATAATCAATAACCTTTCCATCAGGGCAGTCTTTCATTGACTCGGCTGGAATAGGCAAGGAAAGATCGTCCTGATTTAGAATGTCCCCGACAGCAGTGGCGACTCCCCGATAGATACACCATTTTAGTTCTCTTATGTTACCTGGCCAGTCGCAGGAAATAAGATATTGCATGGTTTTAACCGATACACCTTTGACTTCCTTTTTGTAGGTATAATTGGCCTCTCTTATAAATATTGGGACGAGCAGGGGAATGTCGTCCCGCCGTTCCCGCAATGGAGGAAGTTTAAAGGTTATACCGCTGACTCTGTAAAAGAGGTCTCTACGAAACGAACTTGTAGGGTCAGCAAGGTCGCCATTGGTAGCAGAGATGAGCCGGAAACTCACCCGCCGTTCCCTGGTCTCTCCGAGCTTATAGTAGACTCCGTCTTCCAATATTCTGAGAAATTTTGCCTGGGCAGTTTCCGGCAGTTCTCCAATTTCATCAAGGAACAGCGTCCCGCCATCAGCCTTTTCTACAAGGCCCTCTTTCATAGCGATAGCGCCGGAGAATGCCCCCTTTGCATAGCCAAACAGCTCACTTTCAAGGATGTCCTTAGGGAGAGCCGCGCAGTTGATCGCAACTATCTCCCCCTTACGCTCTGACAGGGAGTGGATCCAGTTTGCCAGTTTTTCCTTTCCCGTGCCGGTCTCTCCAGTGATGAGGACAGGAATGTCGATGGGTGCGATTTGTTGACCCCTGTCAATGATTTCTCTCATTTTCCCTTTTCCTTCAGTAACAAAAGAAGAAGAGATCTTCTTAAGTTCACGGTCCAAGGAGTCTATCCTTTTATGGAGAAAACGGTTTTCCAGGTAGACAGCCAACTCTCGCTTCAGTTTACTGATGTCGAACGGCTTTACAAAATAGTCGACAGCCCCTTCCTTAAGAGATTTCACTGCACTTTCAACTGTAGCGTGAGCAGTCATAATGACAACTACCGGCGGTGGTAGGCAACATTTCAATTCGCGCAGAAGTTCAACCCCTTCGCCGTCGGGGAGCCTTATGTCGAGAAGAATCGCATCCGGCACTCTCACTGTGAGTTCTTCTCGGGCCATGACGAGGGAACCAGCAAGAATAATATCAAAGGTGTCCTCGAGGGTAATTTTGAGAGATTCCCTGAAGTTAACCTCGTCGTCTACAATGAGTAGAGAAGATCTTCGTTCATTTTTGCTCATGTATCATGACTCGCTTTTGAGGCAGGTTAATATTGACTCCTGCTCCGTGTTCCATGGCATAGAGAGAAACGTTGCCATCATGCGCCGTGGCAATTTTCTTTACTAGATATAACCCTAGACCGGATCCGCTTGAATGGTTGGTAATAAATGGATCAAGAAGAAAATTGATGTCACCGTTTACCGGAAACCCGTTGCCATTATCCTCCAGTAGGAGTTCAGCGTGCTGATCCGCCGACTTTTTGGTTCGTATTTGTATCTTGATTTTATCAGCTCCTTCATTTTTGCTATTTCTCATAAGATTATCAAAAAGAATGTGCAAAAGAAATTTATCACCATATATTTCTATGAAGTCAGGAATTTCCACTTGAATAGAATTACTAAATGCAATTTTTTTTATAAATGGGGAAAGATGTATCCATTCTTCGTTACCTACCTCAAGATCTTTTCCATAGACTAAAAGATTATCTATAAGTTGTCGAATACGACTCAGTTCTTCCGTTGTCAACGTTATGAAACGACTGGTAAATTTTTCGTCTCCTAGGCGCAATGGAAGAACTTGAATGAGATTTGATATTGTGGCAATTGGTGTTTTTAACTCGTGTGCAAGTGTAGCTACCATCCGTCCAAGTAAAGCAAGTGCTTCGTGCTCTTCTAATATTTTTTTAAATTCAGCATCTTTTTTCTCGAATTGCTGATTGATTATCACAGCTTGGTTTTTTCTATCAAAATAGAGCACTATACTGGTGAACAGGACGATTGTTATGAATATTCCAGAAAAAAGTTCAGGTATTTCTAATATTGCAAGTTCATTATCTAGATACGACTTCAATATATAAAAATCGAGTTTCTCATCTCCAACTTCATAGGTGAAAAGGAAATCGAGCTTCTGGTTATCTGGTTTCTTGTCATAAGCAGGATCGATAACAACGACTTTACTTCTCATCGCAGAATTGGAAAATTCAACAGCAAAATTGGTTACTTCTTTGAGCGCAGGAGATCTGGCGTTATTCTTAAAAGAGGTTCCAGCTGTCCTGATTTCTTGCTCCAATTCTTTCCTTATCCTTTTTTCGACTGCAATATTCTCAAAACTATCCATTACCAAAGTGACCATTATCCCTACTACTAATGAGATCAGGAGGTATGAAATCAGACGTAAAGGTTGTTTTGGCATGTATACTTCCTTCAATTTCTTATTGAGGTCTGTAACAAGAACAGGACAGGATATATCGGTAAAATTTCAGTTAGCACCCATATTAAAAGCTTACGCATCTTGTTCGGCTATCTAATATCCGCCCTGAAGCTGCAATATATCTATTTTCCATGGGGCGCATAATAGTATGCAAATTCAATCGTCTAATATCGTTAAGTAATTTAAATTTATTGCTCAGGTCATGCGCACAAATTTCAATTCGCGACTGAACCTGTTCATGATTATGGCCCGGTGCCAGATCGCCGAAGAGCTGCAATTGAGACCCTAAGGGTTTGATACTTTTCCCAAGGTATTGGATATGGTCTGTAGAAGCTTTGGACGCTCTGCTCGCCTCATCACCGACCGGGAAAGAATGGCAGCCGATCGGGTTTTGTGTTGCGTTCATAACGCAATATCGTGAGCTCATGTACGAGGAACTGGTTTTTTACTGTGGAAGATTTAAGCTTCGCCCGCATGGAGATGGGCCAATATCCCTGTTATTCATCGTGATGTGGCTGAACATATTTCCAGCTTGCCGCTGTTACGCTTGGTTCAAGACTCAAGAGCCCAACAGCCTTTTCGAGTTGCGAGTCCTGTCGCCCCTTGGTCACGACGAAGGCCATTACCACCACTTTATCGGTTCCTGGAATATCCTCACTCTCAATCGATTGCAGCATCAAAGACGCCTGAATGATTTCTTGTACGAGCACCTTTCTGATCTCTTGCTCCTCGTGTCCCCGACAGACAATGCGAAGAACAGAGGATAATTCTGTATCTGTGTAAGGTTGCTTATTAAGCTTAATGCCCAGCGGTCGTAGAATTAGATGGGTGATGATAACCAGCGCTGCTCCGATAGCTGCCTGGATCTGGAGTCCTGACCCGGACAGAGTCCCGATTGCTGCGGCACACCATAGAGTGGCCGCAGTATTCAGACCGCGTACATTCAGTCCTTCTCGCATCAACAAGCCTGCACCTAGAAAACCGATGCCGGAAACTACCTGGGCGGCGATGCGGCTTTGATCACAAGGGCCAACCATAAGGGCGGAAAGAGAAACGAACAGGGACGCACCAAGTGCCACCAGTGCATTTGTTCGCAAACCGGCATTGCGCTGCCGCCACTGACGCTCAAACCCAATCAGTGCTCCTAAGATCAGCGCAATGCCATTATTGAGTGCAAAGGAAACCGTATTCATGGTTGCCTCTCCTGTGAGAATATTCATTCATTATCCATGATTGTGTAGCAAATCAAAAGCTCACACGTGCCCTCAAACCATAAACTTCAGCTGGGCCACGATCCTTATTATACCCGGGATTCTGGATGAACTGAAAATCAGGGCTGATTTGGAGATACGAGCTCAACTGAATGCTGTAGTAGGTTTCGAAAACCTGCTCTAGGCCATAATTCAATCGGCCGTCGCCAAGCAATATCCCTACCCCACCGGCCGCCAGGTAATCCTCGTGCTGGGCCGAGAGACCATTGACGCCATAGGCTATGCCTAGATGGTCATTTTCCCGTCCCCAATTTATACCACTCACCTGAAGGCCAAGGCTTGCGTGCCGATCGGATTCCACATATGACCAGCTCTCGTGACTGCCGTCATTCCAACCCAGTCGGCAAAATATACCCGTCTCCCCCTCATCCGCCAGGGGTTGTTCCAGATTTACTCCGAATCCGTACTTGATTCCGCCCTGCTGCTCGACGGATAAAATGTCCGGTGTGGCCGATCCCGTCGTCTGTTGCAAAGCAAGGGCGTCATCGTAGCTCCCCGCTCTCGATTCATTAAAGAAGCTCAAAAAACGTATTACGGTACCATTGGCGTTGGGCTTAACAGTGAGTTCAAGGTTGTATCCCAATTCCCTCATGTTGAGAAAATCAAAATTGGCCCCGTTGCCTGTATTAGGTATCTGATAGATCCCCATGGCCAACCGCCACTGGGGCTGTACCAGGGCGGTGAAGACTCCGTAAGTGTAGCCCCGGGTATCGGCCGCATAATCCCAGGCGGTGTTATACATAAAATCATAGTTGAAGAATTGGGTCCGGTTGTTGTTTGCATAACGATTCTGGTCAAAATCATCTGCGACCGACATTTTGCCTACCTTGAACTCCAATCTCTTTACAGGCTGTTCCCCTGGGAGTTGATCCATTGCCCTTGTGACTTTTTCAGACTCCGAGGACAGTGGCAGCAAATAGCGAAAATACATCCGGGCGATGTAGGGATCCTCGGCAAGATTTGACGAACCCGCCCTAATCATGTCACCGTTGACATATCCGGCTAATCCCACTCCATTGCTTATGCCGCTGCCTATGAAATCCTCAATATCAAGATAGGCTTGCAAATTATTCGTTATTTGAGAACCCAGATAGACACCATAAGTTTCCGTCAGCCCGTTGCCCTTGCTGCCGTCCGCGACAAAGCTGTTGCGGCCCTCATAGGGATTGTTGAATGACGGCATCATCTGGGAAATTCCCGTAGCCTGCATGCCGAGAAGCTTGGGAAACCATGACGGCAGGGTTTCCTCCATTTTTTCAGTAGGGAAAGATTTGCTGCTGCCAGCGTCTTCCGCTGCATTTAGGACTGCGCCATCTTTTGCTAGGGGTTCTTCAGCATGCGCCACTGGATTCCAGGCCAACAACACAAGGAAGGCCATGGTTATATATTTCGTATAGTTATTAGGCATAATCACTCGCTTGTCTTTGTGGAAAATGAAAATTAATCCTATCGCCAACCAGTCAAAGATCGGCTTTGGGGAAGGTTATGGTTGAGGGGCATCAGCACTCTTGGCGACCTGTTTGTTTGGAGAAGGGTAAAGTAGTTAATAGAGTTCCGTTTTCAGGGTGGGGCAGCTCTCTGTATGGAAAGAAATGAGTGAGTTCTACAGGGCAGTTGCTACTTCAAGATAACGCCGAAATCGG
>Ga0364909_10222_pt1 | contig 18780 bp, 15 predicted proteins | sample SorcelJu500001C3_3_FD_206966 | JGI IMG/M metagenome (GOLD analysis project Ga0364909, IMG submission 206966) | Enriched cells from Trout Bog Lake Hypolimnion, Wisconsin, USA - BchlTB.June25.5000.01.C3 | ecosystem: Environmental > Aquatic > Freshwater > Lake > Hypolimnion/Profundal zone | place... | reverse complement strand
AATTATCTATGCTTTTGATGCTGGTACCGTGACGCGATTTCATAATACCGACCTGGAAAGGGAGGCCGAGGAAATTAAGCGGAAGGAGCAGCAAGAAAAAGAGCAACGCAAGGCGGCTGCCAAAGAGCGGAAGGCTCAGTCGGTCGGTAACAACGGCAAGTGAAACTACCGGTTATGTTACATGGGCGTAATGCGCAGTGGATACTAAGCGCATGTCGTCAGGTGAGAACTACTGCAAGTAGTGAGCAACAGTCAATCCGGGATGGCGTATACACCGTGTGCGCCACCGGATTGAGGCGGCGAAACTTCCGTTGTTGGATGGCGATGAGTTGGTGCCTAGAGTTGGTAAAACTTTCGTAACGCCGGTGAAGATTGAGTCCGTGAAGGTGTCGGTGCCGAGATTTGATTCGAAAACCGGGACCCTGAAGGTTGCTGCCGCTCATGGTTTTAAAGATGTACCGGGTAAAACACCCTTTAAAAAAGGAAGGCGTTAATCATGCGTTATGACATGGAGTGGGACGGCCGAGCCGACCTGGATATAGGAAACATTGCGCCGGAATTTCGGCTGGAATTCGCGGATTTTTTTGATGCGCATGAATTAGCATCGACAATTTTCCAAGATTCTTATAGTGGACAAGACGTTGACGCATTTTCTTATGCCCTGTTGAAAGATCGTGGTGACAAACTCGCCGACATGGCGCTGACATATTATGCGGACCACGTAGCTGTGCGATTTTCTCTAGAGGTCGAGGATGAGAAGGAATATATCCGAAAATTTTGTTCATCCGAGTTTGCGACACTCAAGAAGGGTTTTGAGCTGGATCTGTGGCGCTATGGAAATGCTTTGAGGATCGATATTTTATGGGAAGGCAAATTTTCTGCGCCGGATGTTGAGGATGTTGAAGAGATTTTTGTCGCGTCCAAAGGGCTGCAATCGGCGAAACCGGTCGGTGAAATTAAAGCGTCGCCGACATATTTTTCCGATCTCGAGATTTTTTCAAATCTCAGGGGAGACCGAATTCGACCGGCTCTGCTGTTGAATTGGGCATTGAGGGAATTGATCAAAAATATTGTCCGGCGATTTTCTATCCTTGAAAAACCGTGCGCTGCCGATGTTTTCAAACGGTTCGTTGGTGATGATGGCCTTTGCATGTTTCCGCCGAGTGTAACGCATGAAAGGATTCGAACCGGTGTTCCGCTACTTGGTGCGATTATTGACGCATTCATGCTGATGTTTCCGAAGTTTTGGGCTGGCGAGTTACAGTCCAATCTCTCGCTCAAAATCACCAAAAGTACGGACGACCCTGATACTAAAGTCGTGAAGATAGCGAGTATCTATCAGCAAGTTAAAGATACTTTTTTTGGGCTCGAAAAATAATGGGTGCAATCCGAATTCCAAGCTGCGAAAAGCCCGTTAGCAATGCCAGCGGGCTCTTGGTGTTTCTGGTGGTTGGATGTTCAAGCTGCGATTGCTAATTCTTCTTCGTTCTGTATATCGTCTTCATGCAGAATGAGGCCGAGCACGTTTTTCACATCGGATAAAACAAGATTCAATGCTTTGTGAATATCAAGCTTCGCTTGTTCCGCGTGGTGCTTGATGTAGTGGTATGAGTTGCCGAGGGTGCGGGATGAGATACCGGCCATCTCGCAGATTACGGCGGCGGAAAACTCGGCAACCACTTCATAGAGTTCATGCTGTTCGCGTTCGATGCGTCGGTTTGCCAGCCGCTTTTGAGCAGCGTGAGCAAGCTCATGGAAAAATACCGAAATTTCCGGCGTTGCCAAGATTATCTCTTCAGGTTTTGGCGATTGGTCATCAGCGATGTTGGTGTAGTGGCGGAACACGCCGAGCGCTTGTGTCCCTTCCAAAAGTCTGGTCAAATCGGTGAAGCCTTCGGCGCGGACTTCTATGTTCCATTCAGCGGCGCGTTCATAGAATGGGAGTTTTTTTTCGTCGAATTCCGGACCGGCAAGCGGCTCTCCATCGGTATCTTGCACCGCAAAGACTGGCAGAAGTTTGTAGCCGCGAAGTTTCCTGTTTTCAATTTCTTCTCCGGAGTCGTTTTTTTCTTTTTCGGATTTGATGATCGGCGAAAAGATATAGAAGGCATGCGAGCCTTTTTTTACGGATCGGTCAGCGGCTTGCCACTGTTTAAAGGTTCTGGCGTCGGTAGTGTTTTGTGCGCCGACGATGAGCTGGTTCAGATAGCTCCATTTCGAACAGGGTTTGTCGGCGGAGGCGAAGAGTGAAACTGCGATACGCGCTGGTGCCTCGCCGGATTCGAAGAGTTTTACAACCGAGTCGAGTGCGTTTGAGATGCGTTGTTCCTTGGCGGTATCGGTGTTGATGGTATTTTTTTTCATGATGGTCACGTGGTAGTTGTTTTGAGGGTGAGCCCGCTTTTTGTAGCGGGCTCTTTGTTGCTTGGTCGCTGTTAGTTGCGGCGGTCGTTGTTGCGACCATTTCGGCGGGTTTTTCGTTTCCGTTTGAAAGATTGCAGCCTCTTGGAGGCGGACGGGTCGATGACAGCGGTCTCGAGTTTTTGCTTTACCGGGGCTGATTTTTTCGATGTTTTTGGTTCTTGAAAGAAAGATTTTCGAAGGTCAGCTTTTATGACGCTGATATCTTCGCTGTCAGCTTTTTCCATGAGGTCAACAAAATTTTCAGCCTTGATTTCGGTTGAGAGGTTGACTTCAGGTGCGTTGTCGCCGAGGTGTTCGGTGACGAGTTCTTGCATGAATTCATGGAATGCCACGGCCACCGGTGCTGCGGATGCAAGGGCTTCCGCCTTGTCGCTGGTTTTGAGTGACCGCCAAAGGGCCGGTTTCTTGACAAGTCCGCGAAGTTCTTTTGGAACGATCAGGCGGAGGTACTCAACGGCTTCGGCGCTGGGTTTCATGTAGAGACGTGCGGTAAGTTGTTTTGTGGCTGGGGTTGTAACGATGGTGCTTTCAACCGTTGAATTGGTTGCAGATGTCTCGGTGATTGTCTCAATTTTGGTTGTTTCGGTGTTGTTTTCCATGGAAGTATCTCCTTAAAGTTTGGTTGTTATTTGTGTTTCCGTTTGATGATTCTAATATAAAGGATACAGCCCGGATTGACAGACAATAATGAATCAACTGACTGTTTTTGCGTACTTTTTATGTATTTTTCTGGAGAAGCGAGAAGTCTTTGAAAGACAAGAGGGAAGGGGCCTTCGTTTATAACATGCTGAAATGCTGAACAAATGCCTCGACAGGTGAAATGCGAGTTGCTAAGGTTGCTTCGCAATTTTTTAATTGCTCTCTTCTGAATTCAACTTTCACATTCATAGGATAAAGAGCGGTAACAAGAAACGGTTGACGATAGTCACCGTTTCCGACCAATGGTTGACGAGAGTCACCGTTGGCTGTTTCCGGAGTCGTGAAGACGACCGATGCGGTTGTCGGTGCCCTGGTGAGCCCGATGCTTTGTGGTGTGGGGTTGTGTTGTCGGTGGCTGGGTAATTGAGGGAAACGATGTTTTTTTAGATCTAAGGTCTGCGGGGTGAGGTGGCAGTAGATAATGCGGCAAATCCGTTTTGTTGACGGGTACGTCTTTAGCCTCTATAAAATCAAGCAGTTATTGCTTTTTTGTTATGGTTACTAATAAAAATACACAGCCTAAATATCCGTTTTTCGTATTGTGGTGTGTGTGGATCATCCTACCCGTGCTCATAATCCGTTACCGTTGTTCGTGAGTTCTTCCGTCTAGCTGTTGGGGGGTGTTTTGTGAAATGGAAATCTAGTTGTGTGTCGCCTGGTCTTACTGAGTATCGCAAGGGTGTTGAGTGTCGACGACGGATGGATGGGGTCGATCCAAAGTCGGATGAGGCGATGCGGTTGAGAATTGATGCGGAGCGGCATTTTAAGTGTTCAAGCGTAACGTATCGATTTGCTGAAGCTTATCGCGCGTTAGTGTTGAATCACTTAGATGCTTTGGGTAAAAACATAAAATTCGATGATGCTGTAAAGATCGAGCCCATAATTGGCTTGATGAGCATGTATTGGAACAGTCTAATTTTAGATAGTAAACGTTGCCGAGTTATAGAAAGAATTATAGGCCCGTATTTTTTGAAAATAAATAATTTTGAATTGGAATCGCTTGTATGCCTATTGCTCGCGCTTGATTTTTCGGATTTATACCACCCGTTTGTGACATTAAACTCATCTCGTTTGACTGAGAATGTCCCTACCTTTAAGGTCGACCCGAACCCAGCGTTATCACAATGGCTCTTTGGCAAGAGTTCTCGGCATCAAAGTTCTCATTCGAATTTGCTAGCGACTGCGGCCGTACTGCATGATTATGCTAGATATAATGAACCTAACTTTCAAAATATAAAAAAACTAACAGGTTCATTTGCTGATAACCAAGGTCATCCGGAAGAATTGCGTGCCTTTTCGCTTTTTTGTTTGCGTGAATATGTTGTGCTACGGAATGCTGGCGGCAAAATGCCGGAATTCAAGATACAAAAGGAACTCGCATTACGCTACATGATGGAATATCTTCGGGTTGTTTGTTTTGAAGGTTATCCGATTTCAGAACCGTTTAAACCGCATCTCAAATCTCTTTCCAAGATTTCCATACCATTTATTAAGTCGACCGATGACTTGATGTATCGTGGGTTTGCTGAATATTTAATTGCTGATGAATTTAAAGGTCATTACTCCATGATCTTGAAAAATCCTTTTTTAAAGTCACCGTCTTTTTGCATTGCTAGGAGTAATCTCAAATATAATGTGAATGAATATTTTGATTATTGGATGCTCATAGCGATTAAGGACAATAATCAAATGGCCTTGCATAATGCTGAGCCGTGCATTCTAGAAACTCTCAAACCGATTACAGCGCGTTCAACCTCCATCAATCGTATTTGATAGATGATCGCCGTGGAATAAATTTTTAGATTCTGAGGTCTGATTTGTGAAGAAGTCGGTAACATCGGACGAATACAATAAAATGAAAATTGTCGGGCGTCAGATGATATATTCAGGGAGGAAGGTAGCTCGATGACTCTTGAACTCGATGATCTCGATAACCTGATCGGTGACGACAGCATTCCCGAGGGTGAGCGGCTCAAATTGCGGAAAGCTATAGAAGACCTAGATTTAGAAGAATTTATACATCAGCTAATTGCTGTCATTGAAATGCGAAAGGCTTAAGAAGATGCTATGGCTTTCGCGGTCCAGCGGTTTGTTCGGAAGGAGTACAGACAGGTCTCGTGAAGCCAAACAGAGATAGTCATCAGAATAAAAGTCATCAAGTGGCGGAGGTGGCATTGGCAATGCCGGATTTTTTCCATAAATTTGAATAATCGTTGAGCTACAGGGGGTATCTTTTATTAATAAAGATACCCGATTAAATTTGATAATATTACCTACATTTAATTCTTTTGAGATGAGATTCTCTGTTTTTTTTTCCGCACGCGAGCGCGGCTCATTGCTACCTATTAATACAATAATAAAGTGCGAAGAATCTTATGGTCTAGGCCTGAAAGATTCACGACATGAAATAGGAGTTAATCATGAGTACGCGTGGAATAATCGGCATTCGGATTGATAGTGAAGACAAGCTGGCATACAATCATTCGGATTCCTACCCTGAACATCTCGGTACGGATATTGTGAAGTTCTGTGTTGAAAAGACGGAAGCTATTGATTGGTTGAAGATCAGAAAACTTGCTAGAGGGTTGAAGGATGTACCGGAAGTTGAGACAGCCGAAGAGAAGCGTCGGAAACATTTTCAATATTCCGCGAAAATGACTGACACCGCTGAGGAAGCTCTGGAGAAGATACGGATGCTTGTGGAAGAAGGGAACAATATTCTCCACAAGATACTGAATCGTGGTACGTATGAAAAATCAAACGGATTTATAACTGACTCTTTGTATTGCCAATACGGTTACATCGTCAATCTCGATTCAATGACGCTGGAGTTGTACAAAGGTGAGCAAATGGCACCGCATCAAAAAGGCCGGTATGCCGATAATGAAGGTTATGTAACTCCTGGTTGTCAGGCGACATACTACCCGTGTGCTCTAGTCGGCGAGTATTCCGTTTTTGATATTCCAGATGATTGGGTGCAATGTTTTACCGAGGATCGGCTTAATTATGTCGATCCGAAAGTCGAGCAGTTTTTCCAGTCGATTGAAGGCAACTTGGCCGAAGAAAAATTTTTGGAGTACAAGAAAAATTGTTACCAGAGTCATTTGTTAAAAAAAGCGGTCAATTTGGGGATTGTGGAAACTCAAGTAGCTTTCGAGAAATTGATTAGTCAACAACAGGCAATTACGAGGAAAAAGCGTACCGCTCCAATTTGATAACTCGGCTGCCGGAATCAATTGCCGGTTGATATTGCCGTAATTCGATTAAATTTATGATGGCGTTTTAAATTAAGACCGCATGCCTGTGTGATTCTCATGATGGTAGTGTTTTTCAGCCACTCGGTCGCTACCGTCCTCTGTCGGTCATGACTTAAAGCGTATATAACTCATCGATCTATTCAAATCTCGACCTCTAATCGGATTTGATGGCAGAATGCTTGAGAGATCAGGTGAGGCGAGACCGTCGAAATCGGTAGAATAGAAGTCCTCAAGCGGCGAGGGAGGCATTGGCAGTGCCGGATTTTTTGCCCATAAATTCGAATAATCGTCATACAAGAGCTTCGGTATCAACCGAGCCTGAAATTCTGGGCTGTACGAAGACAATTTTGACCTGATTATCGAAATAATATGCGGTGGATCGGGTAAGTATTCGAACCTGTCGAACAGAAAATGAGCACGCCGGTTTTCGGTATAGGGAATCCTGGTATAGAGGGAGGGTCGAGAACGGTGACTCGGTAAAGATATTTCATTACTACGTGGCCGCGCGCCGTCGTCGCGGGAATTTCGAAAAAACATTTCCAAAAACGCTTTCATCGATTCGGCCGTTGTTTCTGATGCCTGGAGTTTTTCGATCTCAGTACCTAATTGTTCAGAGATTCTCTGGACGGTTGCGGATGTTGCGCAAAAACGGCGGAAAGTTGCGCGGAGGCGCGCAGTATCGAAGCCGCGAGATGTTGCGTAGAAATGACTACCAGATTTGCTCAGGCAATTTAATTTCAGGTTGGCTTCTGAAACGAGGTAAGCGAACAGGTTTTTGGCGCTGTTATGGGCTTTCAGGCAGACAATTGAATATTTGTTAACTGCCCGCGACTTCTGCCCCTCAAGCTGCAACAACGGGTTTTTGAAAACTGGATAAAATTCAGGTCGGAATTTTTCTTCGGATAGAATGGCGATATGAAGATGCGCGGTACCGTCGGCATCGAAGCAAACGGACTTGAAATACTGTATCTTGCTGAAAGAACGCCACCGCCTCAAGATGGCTCTGGAAATGCTTTTGTCCTGGTTCAGAGCCTTTGAAGCTATCGTGAGATGGTACCGGTGGTATGCTGGATATTGTGACTCGAGCCGGACAAGCTCTGAAATCAGATCCTGCCTTAAAGTTGCTAGCTTTGAAAATTCTTTCTGCTGGGAAACGTAGAAAGCCGGAAGTTTTGAGGCTTCCGGCTTTTTTGTTTGCGCGCTCTTGATACAAGATTCGTTGACAAGACTAATCCGAGCGCTACAACTTGAAGCCGTTTCGACTCCGTTAATTACTGAGAGTAATCAAGAGGCGCACAGCGAAATTCTATTCTTACGTTTTTCATCGTTCTTGTAATCTGTTAGATATTAGCCTTGTCGGTAACAGGTACCAAAAAGATGTGCATTGAGGATGAAAAATGAGGCAAAAAAGCGCGTTAAATTGGCTGTGGATTTATAAAAGAGGTCAGAGAATCCCTTCTGACCTCTCAAAGACACTGCGCCGGGGGTAGGGTAGTGTCGGCGTTACCCGTTTCAATTCATTTAACGGAATAGTTTCATCATCTCGGGGTATGTTGGCAGTGGCGGAAAGTATTCTGATGGATCCATGTTCTGAAGTTCATCATTGAGTGCGAGAAGTCGTTTCTTTTGAAGCGTTTCACTCCTCTCTCCCCCATAATCAGTATGAGTATCATCTGGTATCGTATGACCTGTGAGGACTCTCGCCGCTGCTTCGCTGATTTCTCGCTCGCGCGACTCACTAATGAACAAATGTCTGAAAGAATGAATGCCTCGATATCTTGGGAAGAGCTTGCCTCTTTTCTCACCGAGATCTGCTGCAGTTTTTCTTATCCATTTTCCGAAAACAATCGAGAAACCGTGACCGGCTTGTTCGTTGACAACATTATATTCTTTAAACAATCGCTTGTCTTTTCGATCTTTTCTTCTTTCGTTGACGTAATCCAGAAAACCAAGTTTGATGAGTTTGTTATGTAAAGGCACGACTCGAATTGACCCGTCATTTTTTACTCTCTTCATTTTATTCGGATTTTCTTCATCATCTTCGCCGAAATCATTGATGTCAATGAGCCAGATGCCATGTTTCATATATACGGAATCTACATCAAGAAAGAAAAGCTCGGATCTACGTGCACCTGTAAAAGCAGCTAGTAGTGGTGCAAAATATCTTGAAGGATATCCAGCGTGTTGAAATGCTAGAAAATTTTGTTCTTCGAAAAGGATGTAAAGTTCTTCTTTTGTGAAAGGTTCTCGTTTTCGACCTTTTTGTTTCTCAACTGTGATGTCGTCGAAAATGTTCTCCGTAAGATATTTTTTCTTCTTTGCAAATTTGAACACAGCATTTATTCGGATCAAATGATCTCGAACGGCATTCTGTGTCAATTTCGGTCTTTTTAACTGGATTGCCTCTCCATAACTCAACTCCTTCGTCTTGGGATGAAGCTGCCAACCGGATGGTATTTTTTGAAGAAATTCTCGAAAATTCTCGGCTTCTCTTTCAGTGTATGTCTGTATTGGTCGGTCTCCAAAAAATTTTTCGAAAAGCTTAATCGTACTTAAATATCCATTGCCGGTTTTCACCCTGGTCCATTTTTTTGATGCTAGTTGATTCCGGTGGAACATCTCGCCGAGTTTAAACAGCGTCGGTGCTGTTGGTTGTTTGGGTAGTGCTTCAACAACTGCTGTTGCAACAGGCTGATCGACAGTGGAGGGTAGGGGAGGGGGCATGAAACTTGCGACATTTTTAACAGTCGATTCGAGCACGCCGTTATACAACTTCATTTCGGCATCCATTTTATCTGGATTGAGCTCAAAGCCGCCGAGTTCAATGTTACCGAACGGTGTTGGAATACTGCAACTGTCAAACTTGATTTCTCGCCGAGCCATCGCCGTTGCCTGATCCACCAAGTATTTGCACTCTTCAGACTTACTCCACTCAGACAACTTGTCTTTCTTGGCGTCGCTGCTCATGTTGTATTGCCTTCTCATTCGCTGAAATAATCTTTCAAATTCGTCCGCATATAATCTACAGAGAAAAATTGCGTCACGCAACCGGCGCGTCTTCAATGATTTGTAGATTTCAGCTCTTTTCAAATGAGGTTGTAAATCTTCTGGAACTCTCCTACGAAATTGAAAAATTCCAAGTTTGTTTTTGCTAAGATAGTTCTCTCTGCTGTCCATGTCGCATTTATCCTTCTGTCTGCGTCAAACGACAACAAAGTGCTGCTGGATGTGGGGTACTTGTGGGGTACTTGTGGGGTACTTAGCATCGCTACACTCTCAACCAAGAGTCTCTAAAACCTGTGATCAAAACTGAATATATCTAGGCAAGTATTTAATTACATTGGATTATTCTATGCTGGTCATCTCGTGCGATAAATCAGATCATTCCTTGCATGTAGCGATGCATGGACTCCGCGGCGTCCAACCCCTGGCAGACTGCTTTGGCCACGGTTTGCGGGCCGAGCACGGTATCGCCCCCGGCAAAAATCCATTCCACGCTGGTCTGGAGCGTGACCGGATCGACCACATAGGTTCCTTTGGCGGTGATCCCTACCTGGACGCTCTCGTCGTGCACCGGGATGACCTTCTGTCCGACCGCGGCAATCAGGGCGTCCGCCTCAATGACGAAATTGGAGCCCTCCACTGCCAGGGGTTTGCGACGGCCCGAGGCGTCCGGTTCCCCGGGGTGCATGCGGATGCATTCCACACCGATCAAGCGGCCCGCTTCCGCCAGGATCCTGACCGGGGCCACCAGAAAAGCCAGGCGGACACCTTCCTGCTCCACATGATGCACCTCCATTGCCGAGGCCGGCATCTCCTCGCGGGTTCGGCGATAGATGATGGAGACCTCTTTCCAGCCGGAGCGCAGGGCCACCCGCGCCACGTCGATGGCGACATTGCCGCCACCGACCACCACCACCCGGTCGCCAAGGGCGATCTCCCGGCCGGTGAGCACCTGGCCGAGATAATCGATTCCGGACATTACCCCCTGGGTCTCGTTTTCTCCCTCAATGCCTAATTTTCGGCTTTCGTAGGCGCCGATGCCCAGGAAAACCGAGGCGTATCCCTGGTCGCGCAATTCTGAAAGGGTCAGGTCACGGCCTACGGTGATTCCGGTTTTGACATTGACCCCGCACTGCTGCAGGGCATAGAGTTCAGCGCCAATGATGTTGCGCGGCAGGCGATAGTTGGGGATGCCGACACTGAGCATGCCGCCGAAAACCGGCAGCGATTCAAACACCGTGCAACTGTAGCCCTTGTGCGCCAGGGCATGGGCCACGGTAATCCCCGCCGGCCCGGAACCGATGACCGCCACTTTGATGCCATTGCGCGCAGCGCAGCGGGGCGACAGGTTTTTGCCGTTGATGATCATCCAGTCGGCAAGGAAACGTTCCAGCAGACCAATGGCCACGGGCTGATCTTTCTTGCCCCGGATGCAGGCGCCTTCACACTGGAATTCGTGGGGGCACACCCGGGAGCAGATGGAAGGCATGGAACTGGTTTCGCGGATAGTCCAATAGGCCTGTTCATATTTTTGCTGCCGAAGCAGTTCTATGAAGCGGGGGATGTCGTTGCCGATCGGGCAGCCCATGATACAGAGAGGTTTACGGCATTGCAGGCAGCGCTGCGCTTCCACAAGGGCGGTGGCTTCATCAAATCCCTTGGAAACCTCGTCGAAATTATCGAGGCGCTCTTCCGGGGGGAGTTCGCGCGGCAGTTGTCGCGGAATGGCCAATTGTTCTCTGATATTCATAATAGGTCCAGCTTAAAGGTGAGGGGGTGTTTCTCTTTCTCCCTTGCTACCAGGATTGGAACAGGGTGGCAACAGAGAAGCCTGTTTGGCGGCGAAGCGCTCTGTTCGTACACCTCGAACAGAGTGCTTGGGTGATAAGTACTGCGAGCGATGCTCCTGGCAGCCGAGCCGGGCGACTCTGTTCTCCCCCGAGCCACCAGATTGCTGTTTGGGGAATAACGAATCCGTTATTAATCCTTCCTTTTTCATCGCAGGATAAGGTAATATTTGCGGATACTCATAAAATAAGTCCCGTCGGGGATGAAAACAACCTGTTCATTCTGATACCGACCTGTATGTAACAACTATGAAAAACGAGCCCGGCATCACCATCATCACCGACCCTGATTTCAGTCGCCACGATACCGGCGGGGGAGACCATCCGGAAGTACCGGAACGGTTGCAGGTGATTACTGAACGATTGGCGCTTGGCTCGTTGGCCGGCAGGATTCGCACCCTGGCTTCCCGGCCTGCCTTGCGGTCCCAGCTGCTTGCCTTTCACACCGAAGGCTGGCTGTTCCGTTTCGAAGAGTCGGTGCTTTCCGGCCGCACTTATATCGATCACCCCGACAACCAGGTCTGTTACGATTCTTACGAGATTGCCACCCTTTCCGCCGGTTCCGGTCTGGTCGGGGTGGATGTGGTCGAACAGCAGCCGGGTTCGGTGGTGTTCTGCCAGACTCGCCCCCCCGGGCATCATGCCGAACCCAACATGCCTTTTGGTTTCTGTTTCTTCAACAACTGCGTGATCGCCGCCCGCTACTGGCAGCAGCAGTATAACCGACAACGAGTATGCGTCTTTGATTTTGACGCCCATCACGGCAACGGTATCCAGACCGCCTTTGAAGAAGAGGCCGGCACCTCCTATATTTCGATCCACGAACATCCCAGTTTCAGCTACCCTGGGACGGGCTGGGCCGAGGATCGGGGACTGGGAGCGGGCACGGGTACCATCCTCAATATGCCGTTGCCCCCTGGTGCCGGGGCAGAGCAGGTATTGCGTCTCTTGCCGAGAATTAGAAATTTCATCGAAGTCATGCAGCCCGACGCCCTGGTTATTGCCGCCGGGTTTGACGCCCACCGCCAGGATGACATGTCGGGATTGGCCTTTACCGTTGATCTTTATCGGCAGTTAGGTGGATTTATTATGGAACTCGCCAGGGACTTTACGGCCGGCCGGCTGCTGTCTATTCTTGAGGGCGGTTATTATCTTGAAAAACTAGGTGTTTGTGTCGAAGCCTATCTTGCTGGACTTGTGGAGAAGAGCCGATGATTGCAGTCAAGGGTAACGATAAGGTCAAGGGAGGCGTGCAATGTTCATCCATTATCATATGACCCCGGCACCGATGACGGTGACCGCGGATCAGACGGTTGCCGAGGCGAACGATCTTCTGCAACTCAATAATTTTCGCCACCTGCCGGTGGTGAACGAACAAGGCCTTCTTCAGGGCATGATATCGGATCGGGATCTGCGCTCGGCCCGGCCCTCCTCGGTGGCGCAAAGCAAGGAGCGGCACAACATTGAAGAACGGGTGAAAAACACCCCGATCTCTCTGGTCATGTCGCGGGAATGCCTGTCGCTTTCCCGGCTGGCGACCCTGGATGATGCCCTGTTGATTTTCCAATCGCGGAAGATCGGGGCGCTGCCGGTGGTCGATGAGGAGGAGCGGGTGGTCGGCATTTTTTCCATCGGCGATTTGCTCAAGGCCTATCGCTGCCTCTTTGGACTGGGCGAGAAGGGCTCGTTTCTGATTTCAATCGAAGATAACGATGATCCCCAGATTTTAAGTAAACTGGTCAATATCATGGAAGAAAAAAAGGTTGAGTTTACCCGGTTGGTCAGGTCGAACGGGACCTGTAAGAGCAGACCCATGATTTTTCTGCGCATTAATACTTATAATGTCCGGTCGGTGTACAAGACCCTTGAGGCTGCCGGTTTCACCATTCATGTTCCCGAAATGACCCCATAAAGAGGTGGATATGCTGGATAGACTTTTTTCCCCCCGGTCCATTGCGGTGATCGGGGCATCCAAGACCATCGGCAAGGTGGGCTATTATACGGTGAGCAACCTGGTGCAGGGCGGTTTCAAGGGACCCATCATACCGGTTAATTCGGCGGGAGGGGAGCTGTTCGGGCTCAAGGTCTATCCACAGATCGCCAACTATCCCCATCCTGTGGACCTGGTGGTGATCGCGGTGCCGGCGGAGCTGGTTCCTGCGGCGGCCCGGGAGGCGGTCAAGAAAAAGGCCGGGGCCATCGTGGTCGTGGCTGCGGGCTTCAAGGAGATAGGCCGGCAGGGACGGGCCCTGGAAGAGGAGCTGACCGAGATCTGCCGCAAGGGCGGGGTGCGTTTGCTCGGCCCCAACTGCCTGGGCGTGATCAACACCGCCATCAGTCTCAACGCCTCGTTTTCCAAGCGGATTCCCCAGCCGGGACGATTGGCCATCTTCTCCCAGTCCGGCGCCCTGTGCACCGCGATGATGGATATTGCCGATGAACGCGAACTCGGGGTTTCCAAGGCCATCTCCATCGGCAACAAGGCCGACATCACCGAGGTCGATGTGCTTGCGGCTCTGGCCCATGACGACGACACCAAGGTGATCGTCGGTTATCTCGAAGATATCAGCGATGGTGACAAGTTTGTCAAAGCGGCCCAGGAGGCGAGCAGCTGCAAGCCAGTGGTGATCCTCAAGGCCGGGACCACCGTTGCCGGCTCCAGATCCGCGGCCAACCACACCGGGGTGCTTGCCGGCAAGGACACCGCCTACGGAGCAGCCTTTAAACGGGCCGGGATCTGCCGGGCCGATAGTTTTGAGGCCCTTTTCGACTATGCCACTGCCCTGGCGCTGCAACCGACCCCCCGGGGGGATAAGGTTCTGATCATCACCAATTCCGGCGGGTCAGCCACCATGGCTGCTGACGCCGTCGAGAAATCGGGGATGACCGTGACCGCGCTCAATGAGCAGTTGGCCGCACAATTGCGGCAGGAGTTGCCGCCTGCTGCCTTTATCGACAATCCCATCGACATTTCGGCCAATGCCGAGCCCCGTCACTATGCCCTGGCCATTGCGATTGCCCAGGCTGATCCGGCCATCGACGCCATTCTCGTGGTCCTGGCTCCGCAATACATGACTGAACCCGCGGCAACGGTGCGGGCCATTGTCGCCCAACTCGATAACACCACCCCGGTGCTCGCCGCCTTTCTCGGGGGCAGCGACATCATGCCGACCCGCAAGGAACTGGCGGCGGCGGGGCTACCCTTCTATGACTCCCCGGAACGGGCGGTGGGCGCGCTCAAGGCGATGTACGAATACGGGGTGTGGAAGAACCGGCCCGCCCGGCACGTGGTGCGTTTTCCGGTGAACCGTCGCCGGGTGGAGCGGATCATCTCCCGGCGGCAGCGTACTGACCGCCTGCGGCTGGGTGAAGTGAAATCCAAGGATATCCTCAAAGCCTACGGATTCCGTACCATGGAGGGGCGGCTGACCACCTCGCCTGAGGAGGCGGTGGAGATTGCCCGGTTCATCGGTTTTCCCGTGGCCATGAAGATTGTTTCCCCCAGCATTGTTCACAAGTCCGATCTGGGCGGGGTGCGCCTCAACCTCGGCTCCAGCCAGGAGGTGGCGGACGCTTTTGACCTGATGATGCTGCGCATCAACAAACATGCGCCCGATGCCATTGTTGAGGGCATCTATGTGGAAAAAATGGCGGAAAAAGGACTGGAGGTCATTATCGGCATGACCCGCGACCCCCAGTTCGGTCCCATGCTGATGTTCGGTTTGGGCGGTATTTTTGTCGAGGTGATGAAAGACGTCACCTTTCACCTGGCTCCGATCACCGAGAATGAGGCCGTGCAGATGCTCAAATCGACCCGGTCCTACGAGCTGCTGGAAGGCAAACGCGGCCTCAAGGAGGTGGATATCAGCGCCATCGCCGTGGCCCTGCAGCGCATCAGTCAACTGACCACCGATTTTCCCCAGATCATCGAACTGGATATCAATCCGCTGATTGTCGGCGAAATCGGCAATGAGCCGGTGGTGGCCGACGCCGGTATGACCTTTGCTCGTCTGCTTGCCGAGGTCTGATCTCCACCCCCGTATCTTTTGCACCGAATCACCAAGGAATTGCCATGGAATATGAGAAAGACTGGCAGGAAAAATATAGTGACATGATCGCCACCCCGGCCCAGGCCCTGAGCCATCTCAAGTCCGGGCAGCGGGTTTTCATCGGCACCGGCTGCGGTGCTCCCCAGGAGCTGATCGGGGCCATGACCCAGCGGGCCCGGTCCGTGACCAACGTGGAGATCATTCAGCTGATCACCAAGGGGGAGGCCCCCTATGCGGATAAAAAGATGTCGGAGAGTTTCGCCATCAACGCCTTTTTTATCAGCTCCAATATTCGCGACGTCATCCAGGAAGGGTTTGGCGACTACACCCCGATCCTGCTCTCCGATGTGCCGAAGCTGCTCGATTCCGGCATCCTGCCGATCGATATCGCCCTGATTCAGGTGACACCGCCGGATACCCGGGGCCGGGTAAGCCTGGGAATCTCGGTGGATATTGTCCGCAGTGCCACCGAGAACGCCTCCCTGGTCATTGCCGAGGTCAACCCCAACATGCCCTGGACCCACGGGGACACCCAGGTGGATGTCTATGACCTCGATATTCTGGTGCCGGTCGACCGGCCGATCCTGGAGCGGCAGATCGATCCGCCCAACGAGATCAGCCGGAAGATAGCCAAGGCGGCGGCGGCACTCATCCCTAACGGCGCCACCATCGAACTGGGACTGGGACGCGTCCCCGGGTATGGCCGCATCCCGCAGGTAGTGATGGAATTTCTCCATGACCGCAAGGATATCGGTTTTCACACCGAGATGATCTCCGACACCATCATCCCCCTGATCGAATCCGGAGCTGTGACCGGCGCCATGAAAACCATTGATCGGGGCAAGATTACCGCCAGTTTCTGCATGGGCACCAAAAAGCTCTACGACTATATCCACGACAACCCCATGTTCAGCTTCCGGCCCACGGAATACCTCAACGATGCCAACGTCATCGGCAAGCATAAGCGGATGGTTGCCGTCAACATGGCTCTGGAGATCGATCTCACCGGTCAGGTCTGTTCCGATTCGCTGGGGGGGGCGCTTCTATTCGGGCATCGGCGGCCAGATCGATTTCAACCGCGGCGCCGCCAAATCAGAGAGCGGCCGTGCGATCATCACCCTGCCGTCCCTGAGCAAGGAGGGGGACCAGTCGCGGATCGTCTGCACCCTGCAACCGGGGTCCGGAGTGGTCATCAACCGGGGGAGCGTCCACTATGTAGTGACCGAATACGGGGTCGCCTACCTCCACGGCAAATCTATCCAGGAGCGGGTCATGGCCCTGATCTCGATCGCCCACCCGGATTTCCGGGAACAGCTGTTCCGGGAGGCGGTGGCCGCGAAATATCTGCGGCCCGATCTCGCCCGCTTTGGCAACCGTAATATGATCTCGACTGAAGAGGCCATCCGGGCATCCTTCCTCATGGAAGACGGGATGGAGGTTACTTTTCGTTCCATCCGGCCCACTGATGAGCCCCACATGCGTGATCTGGTCTACAACCTCAGCCAGGAGACCATCTATTACCGGTTCATGAGCCACCAGCCGCGTTTTACTTCGCGGCAGATCCAGGACTTCGTCTATATCGATCACCGCCGCGATGTGGCGGTGGTAGGGACCATCCCCGAGGCCCACGGCGAACAGATCATTGTGGTCGGCACCTATTATCTCAACGAAAAGGCCAATATGGCCGAGGTTGCTTTTGTGGTCCGCGATGGCTGGCAGAACAAGGGACTGGGCACCTTCGTCTTTCACCATCTGGTGAAGATCGCCAAGCGCAACGGCATTGCTGGGTTCACCGCCGAGGTGCTGCGGGAGAACGAGCGGATGCAGAACGTGTTCAACCACTCCGGTTGCAAAGTGCGGAGCAGCCTGGAGGAAGGGGTCTATAGTTTTGTGATCGATTTCTAGGGCTGCGCCTGCATCCGGTTATCGGTCTGGAAAGAATGTCTTTGCACCTCTTTCTGCCTGCAGCTTTTTTCCTGGACCCGGTTGCGGATCAGTCTGAAGAAGGGTATTCTGCTGCCACGAACGATCTCAACCCTAACGGCCCCCTGCATTTGTTGTGAATACTCCTGGCTACAACACCGCCATTCCTTTTCAAATTGTCTCCGACTTCACCCCGGCCGGCGATCAGCCTGTTGCCATTGCGCAGGTGACGGCCAATCTGGCAGCTGGGGTGCGCGATCAGGTCCTGCTCGGCGTCACCGGCTCGGGCAAGACCTTTACCATGGCCCAGGTTGTTGCCCAGGTGCAGCGGCCAACCCTGGTGATGGCCCCCAACAAGACCCTGGCGGCCCAGTTGTTCGGCGAATTCAAGGAGCTGTTTCCCTTTAACGCGGTGGAGTATTTCGTCTCCTACTACGATTACTATCAGCCCGAGGCCTATATCCCGGCTTCCGACACCTATATTGAAAAAGACTCGGCCATCAATGATGCCATCGACAAGATGCGCCATTCCGCCACCCGTTCCCTGATTACCCGGCGTGATGTCCTGATCGTGGCCTCGGTTTCCTGCATTTATGGCCTCGGCTCCCCGGACGAGTACAAAAACATGCACCTGTTCCTGCAGAAAGGGGCTGACTATCCCATGGAGGAGGTGCAGCGGCGATTGGTTTTCATGCTCTACGAGCGCAACGAATACTCCTTTCATCGCGGTACTTTTCGGGTTCGGGGCGATGTCATCGACATTTTTCCCGTGCATGAGGATGAGCATGCGGTGCGGGTGGAGTTTTTCGGCGATACCGTTGAGGCCATTGCAATTATCGACCCCCTGCGCGGGGTGGTGATTGAGGACGTGGACGAACTGACCGTCTTCCCCGGCAGCCACTTTGTCACCAGCCAGGATAATCTCAAGACCGCCATGCATTCGATCCAGGATGAGCTGCAGCTGCGATTGAGCGAACTCCAGGCGGCCAACCGTCTGGTCGAGGCCCAGCGTCTGGAACAGCGGACCATGTTTGACCTGGAGATGATCGCTGAACTGGGCTACTGCAACGGCATCGAGAACTACAGCCGTCATCTCACCGGCAAAGAGCCGGGCGTGCCGCCGCCCAACCTGCTCGATTATTTTCCGGACGACTATCTTCTGGTGATCGATGAATCGCATATTGCGGTTCCGCAGATCGGTGGTATGTACAATGGCGACCGTTCCCGGAAGCAGACCCTGGTGAATTTCGGCTTCCGGCTGCCCTCGGCCCTTGATAACCGGCCGCTCCGTTTCGATGAGTTCGAGCAGCGCGTCCGACAGGTGGTGTATACCTCAGCCACCCCGGGCCCCTATGAACTGGAAAAGGCCGGTGTCCATGTGGTGGAGCAGCTGATCCGGCCGACCGGGTTGCTTGACCCCCGTATCGAGGTGCGCCCCGCCACCAACCAGGTGGACGACCTCCTGGAGGAGATCCGTCTCCGCGTCGAGCGTAATGAGGCGGTGCTGGTGACCACCCTGACCAAGCGCATGTCCGAAGATCTCACCCAGTATTACGCGGAGCTGGGGATCCGGGTCCG
>Ga0364909_10221_pt1 | contig 18795 bp, 18 predicted proteins | sample SorcelJu500001C3_3_FD_206966 | JGI IMG/M metagenome (GOLD analysis project Ga0364909, IMG submission 206966) | Enriched cells from Trout Bog Lake Hypolimnion, Wisconsin, USA - BchlTB.June25.5000.01.C3 | ecosystem: Environmental > Aquatic > Freshwater > Lake > Hypolimnion/Profundal zone | place... | reverse complement strand
CCGTCAAAGAGTTGGGGGCTAGGTATTGCAGGGAAACAGCAACAGGCTCAGTCGGCGGCGATGCCGGCAGGTGCAAGCAACTCCAGAGCTTCCTTTTCCAGAGCGGTCAAGCGTTCATCCACCGCGCCCTGATTGAAAAGAATCCTGATCAGCAGCCAACTGTAGGCAAGCACGGCAAGCACGGCAAAGACCGGCACGAAATAGCCGAGCGGGCAGAGGAGGAGCACCGTCAGCCAATGGAGGAGGATCACAGTGCTGGAATGGAGTTGGAGCGGAAAGTCGTCGTGGCGGCCGATCACTGCCAGACCGCTGATATTCCAACCGTAAAGGGCGGTGAAGGCATGGAGGCGGAGCAGGGGGTAACTGAATTCCGGGGTGTAGTGTCGGGTCGCAGAGAGCAGGATATAGGCGATGCCGGTGACTGAGGTGATCAGCAGAAAGAGGATGCCGGAAGTGAGAAAAGCCTTCTGCTGCAACTGGATGCCTTTATGCCAGTAGAGGTAGAGGATAAAGGCCACAGCCAGAAAGAGGAGAGTGGCAATGACAACCTGGGATCGGAACAGTCCGGCGAGGATAAAAAGGAAAAAGGCAATGACCCCCACGTTGATAATCCAGAAAGCTGCCTCTTTGAGCAGGGCGGTGAGGCGGAGTTCCTCCTTTTTCATCAGGGTAAAGATCACCGACATCGAGATCAGCGAGACCGGAAAGGAAAAACCGAGAAAAAAGGTGTCGAGTTGCAGTTTTTCGAGGGTGATCCATTTGAAGTACACTGAATTGAGGATCACCGGGCTTGAAAACAAAAGGCCCAGGGAGAGGCAAAGAAGCGCCGCCTGGTGAAACTTACGGGCCACCGGTTCCCGCAGGGAGAACAAGGCACGGGGAAAACGACTGCCAAAGTGATCGATCCGCACCCCTTCGACCAGGGCCGCCAGGATCAAGGGAATGAGCATCGCTGGCAGATACCACTGGCAAAAGGTGCAGAGGGCAAAGGCGATGGCAAGGAGGAGAAAGAGTAAAACCCGCCGCGACAGGTTCTTGTGCCCCTCGGTGAAATAGAGGAGCAGGGTGCCGCCGCTGCACAGGTTAAAAAGAAAGATATGGAGGCGTTCAAAATTGTACGTCGCAGGAGGGATGACATGGTGCATGAAACCGCAGGCCAAGGCGGTAGTCATCATGACCAGGAGGACACTCTTGAATTTCCAGCTCACTTTTTATTCTCCGGCCTGACCGCTGTCCTTGAATTTTCCGAGAAGGTGCCGCAGAGCCTGTTCCAGCTCGGCATGGCGAAAAGTGAAGCCGGATTGCTGCAGTTTGTCCGTAGCCACCCGACAACCGCCCAGTAATACCTCGGAGGCCATCTGGCCGTAAAGGACTTTCAGCAGGCCGGCCGGAATGGAAGGGAGCAGGGGACGATCAACCACCGCAGCCAGGACGCGCATCAGTTCGGTATTAGTGACGGGTGGTGGCGCGGCAATGTTAACCGGCCCGGTGAGGGTTGCACAGGTGAGAGCGTGGAGCACGGCCGCCACCATATCGTTGATGCCGATCCAGCTGATGTACTGTGCCCCGCTGCCGAACCGGCGGGGAAAGCCCAGTGCCGAGGTGGCGAGCAGACGCCTGAGCGCGCCTCCTCGGGGGCTGAGAACCACGCCGATGCGCATAAAGACCGTGCGGATTCCGGCATCCTGCGCTGGCAGCGCCGAATGTTCCCATCGCGAGCAGACGTCGGAGATAAAATCCGGACCGGCGTCATCCTCCTCGCGCATACAGCAATCCAGGCAGTTGCCGTAGAAGCCGACGGCCGAGGCGCTGAGCAGGACGCGGGGCCGGACCGGCATGGCGGCGAGGGCGCGGGCGATCAGGGCGGTGCCCAGGACCCGGCTGTCGATAACTCGTTGTTTTTTGGCTGGGGTCCAGCGGCCATCGCCGATATTGTCGCCGGCAAGATGGATGACGCCGTCAAAGGCGGGCAGGCCGGCGAGGTTGAGGTCGCCGCCTTCCGGATTCCAGTAAATTTCCCGTCGACTGCGATCAGGTCGCCGCCGGACCAGGGTCCAGACTTCATGGCCGCCGGTGGTCAGCAGGGGATGAAGGGCCGAGCCAAGCACGCCGCTGGCGCCGCTGATGAGCACGCGGAGCGGCAGCTGGCTGCAACGCTGGTGCAGGCGCATATCGTCCTGCAGGGTCGCATGGCGATAGCGGAAAATCCGCTTCAGGGTGCGGTTGACCAGGGTGGTCGAAAAACCGGGAAGAAGCGGCTGAGCGGGCAGGGCAAAGTCGATGTGGTCCTCCAGGAGCGCCCCCTTCGGGCTGTCGGCAAAGCGGTGGGTGTGCACCCAGCGGGCAAAGGGGCCTCGCTCCTGGATGTCGCGAAACATCACGCCGGGCAGGTTTTCGATGTGGCGGGCCTGCCACTTGTAGGGAACCGGCCCGGCATGCATCCCCAGCACCACCTGGCCTCCCGGATCCAGTCCCCCGGTCTTCGAGAGCACCCGGGTGTGCTCCCAGGGGGGAATCAGCCTCTCTAGCGCTCCTGGCCGGCCGTGCCACAGGTAGAGTTCTTGCGCGGAACAGGGGAATAGGGCGGTGGCGGAAAAATGATGGTCAGTCACCGACAATCTCCTGCAGGGCCGATGGCAGATCCGGATAGGTAAAGAGAAATCCGCTTTCGGTCAGGGCTCGGGGCAGCACCTTCTGCCCCTGGAGCAGGGAACGGCCGAATTCGCCCAGAGCAAGTTTCATGAAAAAGGCCGGAGCGGGCAAGAGGGCCGGTCGGTGGAGCGCCGCCGCCAGCTGGCGGGCGAAGTCCTTCTGGCGGACCGGTTCCGGGGCGGTGAAATTAAAGGGGCCCCGGCACTCTTCCGCAGTGAGGAGAAAGAGAACGGCATTGATGAGATCGTCCCGGTGAATCCAGGGAAACCATTGGTTGCCGCTGCCGATCGGCCCGCCCAGTCCCAGTTGGAAGGGTGTCTTCATGGTGGCAATCGCCCCGCCGCCTTTGCCGAGCACCACCCCGAAGCGCATCATCACCACTCGCGCCCCTTTCTCGGCAGCCTTGCTGGCCTCGCTTTCCCAGTCAGAACAGACGCGGGCGAGAAAATCGGTGCCGTTGCCGCTGGTTTCAATTTTTTCGGTTTCACCGCCATCGCCGTAATACCCTGCGGCCGAGGCGCTGAGGAAGACGGCACTCGAGTCCGCAGGCAGGGCGGCTACCAGATTTCTCGTGGTGAGGACACGGCTGTTGTACATGGCCTCCTTGTAGGAAGCGGTCCAGAGATTGAAAATCGAACGGCCGGTCAGGTTGATCAGGGCCTCCTGCGGGGCCACTCGCTGCTGCCAGTCGCCGGGCCGGGTGGTATCCGCTGCGACATAGGTCAACTGCGGATGGCTGGCAAGACGACAACTGCTGCTGCTGCCGATAGCCGTAACCTCATGGCCGAGGTCCAGCAGTCGTTGGCTCAGGGCGGAACCGACAAAACCGGTGCCGCCGGTGATGAGAATCTTCATAGGCTTCTCCTCTCGGTGGGTGTGGTTGATGTTTTACACCATAATCTAACTATCAATCCTCAGATTGCGCCTCCTCTGCCGAAGAAAGTATGAATTCCGGCCTCGTATGGCACAAGGGACGCGACTAGTGCGACCGAGAGCCGTCTATGCGCATACCCTGCATTTTCATCCCTTGTGTGATGGAGAAAAAATCAGGTATACATATCAGGTGGTGATCCCCCTGATCGGGAAGATCCTGGCGAAAGAGGCCTGTCGCCTGCTTGTAAATATTAACGTATAGAATCCGCCTTCAAATGAAAAATAAGGAAAAAATTTTTGCACAACTCAATAAATTTCTCGAGTCCGAGCAGGGGACCTTGCCGGTTTTTAGCGCGGTCTCTCTTCGCATCCAGCTTGAATTGATCAAAGACTCGCCTGACCTCAATATTATTGAAAGACTCATTATTGAAGATCAGTCACTTTCCAGTACGGTTTTGCGAATAGCAAATTCTGTTACCTATTTCGGGCTGTTTGAGACAACGACGGTGCGATCTGCAATTATCAGGATTGGTATGGCTGAGATCATGCAGATTGTCTGCGTTGATATCAATAACAATTTATTTAGTTCTCATGATAGCCAGATAGATGCAATTATGAAAAAATTATGGCAGCATTCAGTGGGATGCGCCTTTACCGCCGGAATTCTTGCCAACACTATTGATGGCGGCGTGAAGCGGGAAGAGGCTTTTTCGGCCGGACTATTCCATGATATCGGTAAATTGCTTATTCTTAAGGTTATTGAAGAGAAAAGAAAGAAGTACAAGCTGTTTGAAATCTCCAATGAGTTACTTCTTGAAGCGATAGCGTCGTTGCATGCAAGGCATGGATACCTGCTCTTGAATCGAATCAAATTGCCCAAGATGTACGCTGTCGTCGCCCGTGATCATCATCTCAAAAATTGTGATCGCAGCAATCATCTGCTCATGCTTGTCAAGTTGGCAAACACTCTCTGCCATCAAATGGGGATGGGGTTTGTCAACGATCCCGCCATCGACATCATGACAACAGAAGAAGCGATTGTCCTCAAGGTATCAGCACCTGATGTGGAGAAAGCAAGGAATTATTTACTCAAGAATCCGAGCCTTGTGGAACTGGCTGACGATCCACCGGGCAGGTTGTCTACTGAACCGCACACCTAGAATTCTTCGTTTGCCCCGCCCCGCACTGCTATTTGACGAAAAAGAGGCCGATCTCGATAGCGATGAGGATGATGATGATCCATTCCAGCATGCTGGAGTGGCTGTGTTTCTGCTCATCCGCCATCATTTGCAGCAGTTCCTGGATCACCTTCAGCCGGTTTTCGAGGATGGTGGCCCGGGGGGTTATCTCCAGATACCGGGAAAGCGCCAGGTAATAGTGCTCAAGTTCGGGATATTCCCAGATGAATTCAGGCGTGTCCAGCAGGTTGAACTGGAGGATGACATGGGATTTTTCGAGATAGACCCGGCCCCGCTCCTTAGCCAGCTGCCTGCGGGAGAGTGAAATGGCGCCTTTTTTCGCCAGGGTTTCGGGGATGTATTTGGTCTTTTTGATGGTTTCCTCGATCGAGGCTTCAAAGAAGGCGAGCTTGGTCGACTGGGCCAGGGCATGGCTCAGCGACAGGCAGGCCAATTCTGAGATGTCGTCGATCTCGATCAGGTCGTGGCGGATACGGATACCGTCCTCGGCGCTCTGCTGATACTCCAGTTCCTCTTCGATAAAGGGCTCCAGCGGATTGACCGCATATCTCAGCAATAGATCGACCAGACGTTTTTCCGACTCATAATCGTAGCGACACAGCACACAGACCCCATAGTCGAAGATAAAGGCGAAGACCCCCTCGTCCGGGGCAAGGATGATCACATCGCGCATCCGGGCGGCATGCATCTGGCGGGACAGGTACTCATAGAGGGTGTCGAACTGGAATTGTTCGGCGAGGCAGAGGGCGCGCAGTTTATTCATGGGTTGCGATTCTCCGTTGGCGGGATTGAAACACTCCAGGCAAGGAAGGTTTCATTATACCGTGTTCCCGCCGCGAGGCACAGGAGGAAATGCACCGTGGAACAGGCACACAGGCACAGCCCCTGTCGTGGGCGCAAAGGAGGTGGCACGGGCGCCGGTCGGGCGGTTATTGAAAGTCAACGTGACTGGTTATGATGCGGGCTGCATCCAACGGGATAGTCTCCGGCTCGATCCGCCGCAGCTCCTCAATGTTCCAGTTGCCGCTCCGTTCCAAAAGCTGCAGGGCCTCGTCCTTGGAGGCGGCCAGCACCGTGACTTCGGCCTGGAGGTAATTTTCCCTATGGATGTGGGGCTCGTCGAGCATGGACCAGCTGGAAAAACGTTTACTGTGACGCCAGATAAAAAGCTGCATCGTCTTGCTCCGAAAAAAAGTTGAACAGTGAAGAAGGCCCTTGGGCAACGGTCGGATTCTACCTGGTTGCCCAGGGCAGCGCAAACTTTGGCATTCTTCCCGGCCGGGAAAGTGTTCGGCATTGATCTTTTTCTTTGATGGTATATAACTGTCGCCAGCGATTGTTTCCACGTGGATCGCGCAGCAGGGCCGTCTGCATTCCTGCTGCCGGGCCGAAAAGGAGAAGGAATATGGAGATACTGATCATCGGGGCCGGGGCGATAGGCGGTCTGTTCGGTGTCCTGCTCGCAGACTATGCAGAGGTAACCCTCTATACCACCAATGCTGAGCACGCGGCGGTCATCAACCGGGAGGGGTTGAGGGTTGTTGACCGGAACGGCAGAGTGCGCCGCAGCGAGCTCAGGATTATTACCGACCCCGGTTGCTATGGCCGACGGGCTGATCTTGCCCTTATCTGCACCAAGGCCGGGTCCACTACCGCGGCGGCACAGCTGGCCCTGCCTCTGCTGGCGGATGCGGGGCTGGTGCTTACTTTGCAGAACGGGCTCGGTAATCTTGAACGGATCGCCGCTGTGGTCGGTGCTGAGCGGGCTGTGGCCGGGATTACCTCCCAGGCCGCCACCCTGATTGGTCCGGGACAGGTCCGCCATGCCGGCAGCGGCCCGACCGTTCTCGCCGCCTCGCTCGGACAGTCCGCCCGCGTCGAGACCATCGCCGCTCTGTTTAATCGGGCAGGTCTTCCCACCCGTCTTGCCGAGGACGGGGATAGCCTCCTCTGGTCCAAGCTGATCATCAACGTCGGCATCAATGCGCTTGCCGCCCTGTTCCGGGTTGCCAACGGCATTCTCGTCCAAATCCCCGAATGCGAGTTGTTGATGACCCAAGCTGTGGATGAGGCCGTGGCCGTAGCCCGCGCCCTGCACATTGACCTCCCTTACGAGCAGCAACAGGACCGGGTCAGGGAGGTCTGCGTCCTCACCAGCGAAAATCGGGCCTCCATGCTGCAGGATATCCTTCGGGGCGGGCCGACAGAGATTGACGTCATCAACGGGGCCATCGTTGCCAAGGGAAGCGAAGTCGGCGTGCCCACCCCGGTGAATCTGCTGCTCACCCAGTTGATCAAGGCTCTGGAGGCCACTGCCCCTTATCGAATCTAACCCTTTTTTGCCAAACCTCACTGCGCCAAGGAGAAGCCCATGCCCGAGAAAAAACTGACCATCCCGGATATCAGGAATCGTAAAAACGGGACCCCTATTTCCGTGCTCACCGCCTATGACTATCCCTGGGCGCGGATGGTGGATGCGGCCGGCATCGACATCGTGCTGGTGGGAGACAGTCTGGGGATGGTGGTGCTCGGCTATCCGGATACGGTCTCGGTGACCATGGAGGAGATGCTGCACCATACCAAGGCAGTGGTGCGCGGTGTGGAACGAGCCCTGGTGGTTACTGACCTGCCCTTTGGCTCTTATAACAGCTCCCTGCCGGCGGCGATCAACAATGCCACCCGCATGCTCAAGGAGGGCCGGGCGGATGCGGTCAAGCTTGAGGGCGGTGTGGCCATGGCCCCGGTGGCGGAGGCTATCGTCCGCGCCGGCATCCCGGTGCAGGGCCATATTGGCCTGACGCCGCAGACCGCCACCAACCTTGGCGGCTTCAAGGTTCAGGGCAAGAGCGCCCATGCGGCGCAGCAGTTGATCGAGGATGCCATGGCCCTGGAGGAGGCCGGCTGTTTTTCGATTGTGCTGGAGGCGATCCCCGCGCCGCTGGCGGCACACATCACCAGCCGGGTTACCATTCCCACCATCGGCATCGGCGCCGGGGCCGGCTGCGACGGCCAGGTGCTGGTGATCCATGACCTGGTGGGATTTTATGACCGTTTCACCCCCAAATTCGTCAAACAGTACACGAGGCTCAGCGAGCCCATCGCCGCCGCCCTGGCCCAGTACAAGGCCGAGGTCGAAAATCGGAGTTTCCCCGACGAGACCCACAGTTTCACCATGAAATCCGAGGAGATGGATAAACTGCTGGAGTTGTATTGAGCCAAAGAGAGGAAAACCTTCGATAAACTCGTTTCCACGCTCTTTGCTCTTTCTTTTGGTTTTTTCTTCGGGCATGCAAAGAAGAGAATGGGAAGCCCTCAGGGATTGCTCAACTGTTTCGAAATTACCAGTGGTGGCACGAAGAGGCGACAATGAATTGAGCTTTCACGGTTCAAGTATCGGAAAAAGCTGCCGACTCGTCCGCCATCCCCCATGGTGATATCGCCTGGCGAATGCGGCGGTTGCAAAAGAAGAATTAGCACAAACGAGATGCTTTTTCATAACTGCTTCCTCCTCTGTTGTTTATAGGGATAGCTATTGACTTGAGGAGTAATATGGCCAATATATGATGAATGCCAAGGGGTGAAAATGGTGTGATTACTCGAAACACATAAATTGCATCGGCTGGAGTCGTTGTGCTGCAACTGATTTTAGGTGGGCGTTTTATTATTCGTCCATTACTAACAGCAGTTGCTCAAGTGAATAGTCCTGATTCTGTTTGCAATAGCAGTTTGGCCGCTGGTAGCACTACATCTTGTCTATGATTTCATCTAGTTATAACCAAGTCCCTCGGAGGAACCACAATCCTTGCGAGTTTTTTTCAATTCGAAAACATTGGCAATCCAGTTCGCCGAGTGAGTCATATCATAAAATGATGCAGCATTTTTTCGGTAAAGTTGCTTAGTCATTGCTAGATAGGCTCCGCAATTGCTTTTTTTCCTGTCGCCACTGTAAAATTCTTATGAGAAGCAGCCTTGTTGAATTGGTCTGAAACTGCTGCCTCCTCTCTTGAACCAGCAACGCAATTACAGGAGAGCTTTCATGCATCCAGTCGTTCAAAATACTCCGGTATTCCTCTGCTTCACCTCGACAAGTTGGGCTGTCGAACTCTCTGCGGTAGTGTCTACAATTCTCAGCAGGTCAGCGGGATACTTCAACTGCCGCATGTAACCAGAGAGCATAGGCTTGAGTTCAGTTATTGTTTTCAGTAGTTTATCTCTCCGCGGGGGCGAGTATGTCATCTTGCTTGAAAAAATGGAAATCGTTTTATAAGGACGAACAATGGGTATGCAATACAATGGAGGATTTGGTTTGTTTGAATGCAGTTGGCCAACTCGTTGGAAATTTCTCTTGATCATGTTGACCTTGGCGAGTGAAGCGTTATGAGCCGCCTGTACCGTCCACGTTCCTTTTTTTCCCTTTTACTGACGGGCTTTATTTTTGTTGCCCTGCCGTTGGTCATCGCCTTGATCAGTTCCATCCAGATTCTAGATGTGTTGGTGCAGCAGAGCGCAGTGGCGGTATTTCGATCGGTCAACAGGATCGACAGCTGCAAAAAAGCGGCGGATCTGCTCCGTGGTCAGGAACGGGCCGCTCGCTTATACAGCGTTTTGGGGGAGACGGAACATCTGCAGGAAGTTAATTCTAAACATCGAGAAATTGAGGGGTTGCTGCGGCAGTTTGCTCTCCTGAACTCCGAAAACGCCATGAAGCCTTTGATAGAAAAGATGCAAGCCAAAGAGCGTCAGCTGGTCACAGTTTTAAACGCGACATCACGCGATCCCCGAACCACAAAGCGAGAACAGGAGGCCGCCCTTGCCGGATACGGTGAAATTGGCGTGCTGACTTCGCAACTGGAACATTTGAGCAACACCCTGATGAGTGGAGAAGTTGATATTCTCAAGGAGCGGGTACAGAACAATAAAAAGGCATTGATCTGGCAGGTTTCTGGGTTGATTGGCTTCAGTGTGCTGTTGGTGGGCCTTTTTATCTCGCTGATTAACAAACCGGTGAGCCAGTTGGACCGGGGAATCGATCGTTTGGGGGAAGGTGATTTTACCACGCCGATTATTGTCTCCGGCCCGAGAGATCTTGAAACAATAGGGCAAAAACTCGACTGGTTGCGAAAACGACTTAATACCCTGGATCGGGAAAAGGTGAAGATGCTGGCCCATATTTCCCACGAATTGAAAACGCCCTTATCATCCATTAAAGAGGGAGCCGGTTTATTAAAGGATAGATTGGTGGGACCCTTAAGTGCCAATCAAGCTGAAGTGGTGGGCATTCTCGACAATAATTGCAGTAAATTGCAGAAGCTTATCCAAAACATCCTGGATTTTAATATGGCCCAGGCCAAGGAGATTCCCCTTGATCTCCAGGATGTTCGGATGGACTCCCTTATTGGGGAGGTTGCCGAGGATCATCGCAATGCCATGCTTGCCAGAAACATCAGGTTGATGACGCAATTAAAAGAAGTGACCGTTCGTGGCAACCCGAAACAGCTGAAGACCGTTCTCGACAATCTGGTGGCCAATGCAGTCAAGTTTACCCAGGATAACGGTGAGATTGGTATCTATATGAAAATGAAAGGAGATAAGGTGAATGTCTTGGTGGAGGATTCAGGGCCTGGAATCAGTGATGAAGATCGATCTCAGGTTTTTCAGCCATTTTTTCAGGGAAGTCAAAAGAATCGGTCCGTTGTTAAGGGTTCTGGTCTGGGACTTGCAATCAGTAAGGAATATGTTCAGAGTTGCGGCGGTACCCTCCGACTGTTGCCCAGTAGTCAAGGCGCTCGTTTTTCCGTAACCTTGCCATGTGCAAAGGATGGGGCAAAATGAAACGTTTTGGTCTGCTTTTCGTCATTGTGTCAAGCCTGTTGTTGAGTAGTTGCGCTGGCGGCTATACGCGACCGTCGCCTGTTCAGCCGCCGGTAGCGGTTGCTTCACCGACAGATGCCAATCGGATTCTGTCTTGCCTGGTTGAGTCCCAGAAGATATCCCGCATGGATTTCAAGGCCGAATACAAGACAGTTTCAACGCAGGCAGCCGGCGGGACTGATGCCGCCACTATGCGTTTGATCTGTTTGAGTCTCCATGAATATGCCAGTTATAAACAGTTTAAGGCAGGAATGACCACTCTGGTGAATTATATCAAGGAACATCCGGATGCCACAGACCTTCAGGGAATTCACGGACTGCTGCAGAGGATAGACAGGGAAATGACAGGCAAGTGGAGCCAGTATAGCCAGAGCAATAAAAATCTCGATGAAAAAGAGAAATTGGAGAACGCGAATAAAGAATTGGTGGCGCGCAACGAGGCCCTGGAAACAGCTGCAGCACAGGATCAGGAGCGGATCAGAGAGTTACATGTCCAGATAGAACAGTTGAAAAACATAGAGAATATTATCAAGAAAAGGGAGCGTTGACATGGGGCGTCATCATAAAATACTTCTGGTCGACGATGAATCCGATCTGCTTCGTTTATGGAGGTTGCGACTGGAAAGCAAGGATTACGAAGTTGCCGTCGCCGAAAGCGGTGAGGAGGCCATGGCCACCTTTTCAGCCTTTAAGCCTGATGTCGTTCTGACAGACCTGCGGATGCCGGGTATCGACGGTATGGCGTTGTTTGAAGCGCTACGCAAGCTCAATAAGTCGGTGCCGGTCATCATCATTACGGCTCATGGTTCTATTCCTGAAGCGGTCGAAGCGACCCGACAGGGGGTTTTCTCCTTCCTGACTAAACCGATCGAAGGGTCGGCACTCCTGCTGGAAGTCGCAAAGGCTATCGAGGCGTCCGGTGGCGGCAGTGGCGATGCCATGCTGGACCGGGAAGAATGGCGGCAGGATATTATTTATCAGAGCGCGGTGATGGAGGAATTGCTCTCTCGGGCCAAGCTCGTCGCCGAAAGCGATTCTACCGTGCTCATCCGCGGGGAGAGCGGTACGGGCAAGGAATTGTTGGCTATTGCCATCCATCGAGCCAGCAGTTTCAGCAAAGGGCCGTTTATCCCGGTTAACTGTACCGCTATTCCCGAAGCTTTGTTGGAGTCAGAATTATTCGGACACGTCAAAGGTTCCTTTACCGGAGCGGTGAAAAGTTATGCCGGTCTGTTTCAATCCGCGCATAACGGGACCCTCTTCCTTGATGAAATTGGTGATATGCCGCTCCATATCCAGGTTAAACTGCTGCGCGTTCTCCAGGACCGGCAGATCCGGCCGGTGGGGAGTGCGCATCCGGTTGCTGTGAATGTGCGTATTATTTCGGCGACCCATAAAAATCTGGAAGAGGCGATTCGCGAAAACAGTTTTCGTGAGGATCTTTTTTACCGGTTAAATGTGGTCAGTCTGCGCATACCTCCGTTACACGAGCGGAAAGAAGATATTCCACTCCTTGCCGAGCACTTCGTAGCTATTCTCACCGAGAAAAAAGAAGGGCAGGATAAGCGATTTACGCCGGAAGCCATGAAGATTTTGGTTGAAGCGCAGTGGCCGGGAAATGTACGGCAGCTCTACAATGTAGTAGAAAATGCCGTGGCGCTGGCAACTTCATCATTGATCTCGGAAGATCTGCTCTATGACGCAATTAAGCAACACCAGAAAAAAATATTATCGTTTGCCGAGGCAAGAAGGCAGTTTGAACAGCAGTATCTTATCCAACTGCTGCAAACGACTCAAGGAAACGTCTCTCAGGCGGCTAAACTAGCCCAGCGCAACAGAACAGACTTTTATAAACTGCTCAACCGGCATCATATTGTTCCAGCTTTGTACAAAGATTGATTCTAATGAGTTGCTGTCGCATTTTGGAAACGAAATAGCGGAAGGGAAAATGATTTGGCCGAAATAACAGGACTATTTGTAGTATCTTTTTTGCGACACTAGCTCTGCCGGCTGGCTTCACCGGGCACCAGGAAGACGGCATCAGGCAAATTTCTGGCAGTGGGGGCAGTAATAGGTGGCCCTACCCGAGAGCGTAGTTTTCACGATGGATTGGGTGCATTGAAGACACGGGCCGTCTTTGCGACCATACACGTTGAACTGCAGTTGAAAATAACCGGGGTGTCCGCTGGTGCCAAGAAAATCGGAAATGGTAGAGCCGCCGGCCTCTATGGCCTGTTGGAGAATACACCTCGCTGTTGTTATGATGCTCTGCCACGCTTTGGGCGATAATTGGTTGGCAGGGGTCAGGGGATGGATGCGGGCGGCGAACAGGATTTCGTTGGCGTAGATGTTACCGATTCCGGCAATGAGTTTTGCGTTCATAAGAAAGGATTTCACCGGCAGTTGTCTGTTTTTGGCAAGATGGAGCAGGTGCTCGGGGGTGAAGTCGCTGCCGAACGGTTCAATGCCCTCCTTGCTGGAGAATGCATGCTCGCGTTCCTCGGCTTGCACTGCCGACCAGACATCAATGGCGCCGAATCTACGGCTGTCGTTAAAACGCAATTCCAGGGCATTGTCCAGCTCGAGCACCAGGTGATCGTGTTTATGCCTTGCGGTATCCGCCGGCATCAGGCCGAGTTTGCCGGTCATACCCAGGTGGATCACCAGGATCGCGCCACTTGTCATTCTGAACAGCAGGTATTTTGCCCGCCGGTCAATGGTTTGGATTTGCTGCCCCGCAATCTGCTCCCGCAGTAACTGGCGAGGGATCTCAGTGCGAAGCCGGTGGGAGCTCCAGGCAATATGCATGATTATCCTTCCGGGCAGCTGTTCCAGCAGTCCTCTTCTGGTCACTTCTACTTCCGGTAGTTCAGGCATCACGTTTTCTCGTTGCACACGCGAGGAGGTACTCCTCGAATTCGACTATGCGAACCACGGCGGAGAGCCCGGTTCCGTCCTGCACCTGGCAGTCGGCCGTCCAGATCGCCGTTTTCGGTTCATAGGTGATTTTTGTCAGGCTGATCGTGCCGAAAGAGGTGGATTGATCAGAGAGTAGACATTTTTTCACGGTCTCCTTGGCGGTCCAGATCAGGCCCAGACGGGTCAGCAGGGGGGCAGGCTGGTCCGGCAGGGCCAGTTCCTTTTCGCTTGCAAAGCGCTCCTGCACCCTCGTGAGCTGTGCGGATTTTTGCTGGATGTCGATGCCGCAGGCTCCGTCTGGGGTGGCTAGCGCTGCGGCATAATTTCGACTGTGGGAGATGGACAGGGCGGGGATCTTTTTCAGGTCCGGCGGTGGAGCGAGCGTGGGACGGCCATGTCCATCAGGGAGCAAGGTATAGTCGCGGTAGAAAAACGGGGCTGTTTTTTGGAGTGTTGGTAGGCGACTGAGGCAATGTTTAGCGGTCAGTCTGCCGCCAAGCCATTCCAGTCTGCGTTTCGGGTAGGTAAAGCCGGCAAAGAGACGGGCTTCATCGGGCGAGAGCAGGGAGGTTAAAAATTGTAGGCCCGCCTCCTGTTCCATCAGCGGGCGGAGTTGGGTCAGGTCAAGAAGGGAAATCTTTCCGCCTTCAGGTGGCAGGACGGCGAAACGTGCTGAAAAAGCATCCATGGAGGAAAATATTTCCTGGTAATTCTGCGGGATCATTTCCGGACAAATTGTTGTCATAACTGCCGAACCCGGTATAATCGTCCTGCTCATGAGAAGACGAGGAAAGGCGGTTTTTTCAAACCAGGGGTTGATGACAAGATCCACCGGACAGGTGTCGACCCCCGCCGTAACATCCAGATCATTTGCTCGACTCCGGATTTCAACCTAGACACTCCAAATACGTATGCCGACATTCAGCGAATTAAACCTTTTTGACCTTGTGGTCGCTGTGATTTTTTTGTTTTTTCTGGTCAGGGGCCTATGGGTAGGTTTCATGCGCCAGCTTGCTGCTTTTTTTGCCTTAGTGGGAAGTTACTACCTCGCCGGCCAGTATGCAGCCCGAGTCCTGCCCTTTACCGAGCGATTTGTTGATAACCCGAAACTGACTTTCCTGGTGAGTTTTATTATCGTTTTCCTGGTGGCAGCGCTTGTCTTTACGCTGATCGGCAAGGTGTTGCACCGTTTCATGCAGATTACCCTGCTCGGCTGGCTGGATCGGAGTTCCGGGTTGGTCCTCGGCGGGGTCAAGGCCGCGGTGGTGGCCTCGCTGCTCTACATGTTTCTTGCCTCCAGCCTGTCAACCACCAATGAGCTGTTGCGGAAATCCTATTCTTCCCCATATTTGAAGCAGGGGGCGGTCATCCTGCAATCTTTCATCGACGATCCCCGGTTGCGCAAATATTTTGCGCAGAAAGATCCTGCCATATTCTCTGACCTGCTTCCCGGGAAACTGGGTCAGAAAAAATCCGAGCAGAAAAAACCGGTACAGCTCTGACCGGAAGGTCCGTTGTCTCAAGCCTGGTGGCAGCGATCGAAGTCTTGAGCCTTCATTGTATACTTTGTTTTTCCGTTTCTTTCAAATACGGTTTGGGTGGGAATGATTATGACGACCTCGATGTGCTGTTTCACTGCCTATGATGTCCGAGGCAGGATTCCGGAAGAATTTGACCAGGATATTGCCCTGCGGATCGCCTTGGCCTTTACCCGGCACTGCGCCGTGCGGAAGATGGTCATCGGTCGCGACATGCGTCTGACCAGCCCGGCCCTTGCCGAGACCATGATCAGCGGTTTGCTCGCCCAGGGGGTTGATGTTATTGATATCGGCCTTTGTGGTACTGAAGAAGTTTATCACGCCGTTTTCAGCGGGGCGGGAGCAGGGGTGGACGGTGGAATTATGATTACCGCCAGCCATAACCCAGCGGAATATAACGGCATGAAGATCGTGCAGCGGGATGCCCGCCCGGTTTCCGAGGACAGCGGGCTGCGCGAGATCGCCGCCATGGCAGAAGATGCGGCATGGTACCAGACCTTGTGTGCGCACCCGCCCGGGCGTGCGGGAAATCGGACCCGGGTTGCCGACAAACGGGCCTATATCGACCATCTCCTCGCTTTGGTAGATGGCACGGGGATGCGGCCTTTGCGACTGGTGGTCAATAGTGGCAACGGTTGCGCCGGGCCTGTTATTGATCTATTGGCACCGCATTTGCCTTTTGAATTCATCCGTATGCACCATGAACCCGACGGCCGCTTCCCCAATGGTGTTCCCAATCCCCTGCTTCCGGAAAAGCGGGAGGCCACGGCATTGGCCGTCCGCGAGCATCGGGCTGATCTCGGTATCGCCTGGGATGGAGATTTTGACCGTTGTTTTTTTTATGATGAACAAGGGCGCTTTATCGAAGGGTATTACATCGTCGGTCTCCTGGCAACCGCCATGCTCCAGAAGCATCCAGGGGCTACCATACTCCACGACCCCCGCCTGACCTGGAATACCATGGAGATGGTGCGGGGTGCAGGAGGGGTTCCGGTGATGACCCGCACTGGGCACGCCTTTATCAAAGAGCGCATGCGCGCCTTGGATGCGGTTTACGGCGGCGAGATGTCGGCCCATCACTATTTCCGTGATTTCGGTTATTGTGATTCGGGCATGCTTCCCTGGCTGCTGGTGTGTCGCTTGATGAGCCTTTCCGGGAAAAAACTTTCGGCCCTCTGCGACGAACGAATGGCCGCCTATCCGGTGAGCGGCGAGATCAATTCCAAGGTGGTTGATCCCGATTTGGTCCTCGCCCGGATTGAACAGCGTTATGCGGATGGGGCGAAAGACACCACTGACGGGATATCTATCGAATATCCGGAGTATCGTTTTAATCTGCGCAAGTCGAACACTGAGCCGGTCTTGCGGTTGAATGTCGAAACTCGTGGAAACGAGGAGCTTCTTCGGCGTACGACCGAAGATCTGCTGCAGCTGATTAGATCGTAAGTCAAAAAAAACTCGTTTATCCCATTAAACAATATTGAAGCAGGAGGTGACTTGGTGGCTATTCAACCCATCATATTAGCGGGCGGGACCGGTACCCGGCTCTGGCCGCTTTCGCGGGAACTCTACCCTAAACAAGTAATCAGCCTGACCGGCGAATTATCGTTGTTGCAGACGACTCTGCAGCGGGTTGCGGCCCTTGAAGGCGCCTTGACTCCCATTATCGTGGTTGGTGAAGAGCACCGGTTTCTGACCAAGAGCCAGGTCGAAGACTTGCACATTTTTTGTGATTTTCATATTTTACTAGAACCGTTGGGTAAAAATACCGCCCCTGCGATCTGCGGTGCTGCTACCTACGTGGTCAATCAGGGGAGAGGAGACGATGTGCTTCTGGTTCTTCCTGCGGATCACCTGATTGTCAATAGCGAGGCGTTCGCGCGAACTGTCAGCGAGGCGGTTGCTCTGGCGCAGCAAGGGCGCATCGTCACCTTTGGCATTGTGCCTGATCATCCGGAAACCGGATTTGGCTACATCGCGAAGGGAACAGGGACGCAGGTGGAGAGTTTTGTGGAAAAACCCGATCTGGCGACGGCGGAACAATATGTAGCCAGCGGCAAGTATCTGTGGAACAGCGGTATGTTTGCTTTTACCGCCGCCGGGTTGCTGGCGGAAATGCAACGCTATGTTCCCGAGATGGTCGAATGTATGATTGAGGCTGTCGGCAAAGGGAAACCGGATGGCCTGTTTTTCCGATTCGACCGTGATGCCATGGAGGCCTGCCCTTCGGATTCGATTGATTACGCCCTGATGGAGAAAACCGACAAGGCCGCAGTGGTCGAAGCCGATATTGGTTGGAGTGATATTGGTTCATGGAGGGCACTCTGGGAGGTTGCTGCCAAAGACGACCAGGGCAATGTGGTCAGCGGCGATGTCATGCTGGAGGATGTCCACAATTCACTGATTCGTTCCGAGCACACCCTGGTGACCGCCGTTGGTCTCCGCGATACCATGGTGGTGGAAACTGCCGATGCGGTGCTGGTTGCGCCGATGGATCGTTCCCAGGATGTCAAAATGATAGTCAATCGGCTGAAGAAGGAAAAACGCGGTGAGTTCCACGTGCACCGGACTGTGTACCGCCCTTGGGGGAGTTACACCACGCTGGAGATGCAGGATCGTTTTCAGATCAAACGCATCACGGTTAAGCCGGGGGCGCGGCTTTCTCTCCAGATGCACCATCATCGTCATGAACATTGGGTAGTGGTTTCGGGAACAGCCAAGGTAAGGAACGGAGAGCAGTCAATCCTGCTCAAGGAAGACGAGGCAACCTACATTCCTAACTGCACGATCCATCGATTGGAGAACCCGGGAGTCATTCCCCTGGAACTTATTGAGGTGCAGATCGGCAGTTATCTGGGGGAAGATGATATTGTCCGATTCGATGACGAATACGGTCGTCTTCAGGAATAACCTTTCACAATGAACAAAGGCAGGTTGTTCGCCTCTGCCGGGTCATCAGTATCCGGTAGAGGGTAGGGGGTGCTTGGCGATATCTCCGGCATACAACATATGAAACGCTGTTACATACGTATCGAGGATGCGTTTGTCGTTGTCGGAGACGTGAAAAAATTCTATTCCTTGCTGGTGGCGACCGGAAGAACTGGTCGCGTAGACGATTCGTCCCATAACATCAATCAACTGATCCTCCAGCCCCAGCGTGATCATTACCTGTTGTCCCAGGGGCAGCAGTCTATGCGTTTCCATCAATATCCCACCTTTGCTGATATTGAGGGTGCGCGCCATGGAATATTCGCCTTGCCGACCCTTTTCATCAACTACGATATAATCAAGTAAATTCAAGGCTTCGGGTCTGATGTATCGTCTGCGTTCACTGGTCATGCGGATGCCTGTGTGGATAATTCGCGGTTTTGAACAATTAGTATTTCAGTTCTCTCCATGCTAACGATTTCTATTTTCTTTGTAATTTCAAGCAAGAACTGTATTGGTTTTGCTACCTTAGCACAAGGGCACAAGCTTCCTCTACGGTAAAATTCTTTTTGAAAAAGTGTACAGTTCGCATTCTCTTTTGTCAAATAACCCGGCGCCAATGCAGGGAAGGGACATTTTTGTTTATTCTCTCTGTTGATGTGACAAGTATGTAGGAAGTGGAGATTTTTGCTTGCGCCAGGTCTTTGTATTTTGTCTTTTACTTAAGGTGGTTATGTTGTTTTTTGTTTGTTGGCACCATTCTTGAATAAAATGTTGCGTCTGGTTATGCGCTTGTTGAAAGTTTTTTTGGAGTC
>Ga0364909_10217_pt1 | contig 19118 bp, 7 predicted proteins | sample SorcelJu500001C3_3_FD_206966 | JGI IMG/M metagenome (GOLD analysis project Ga0364909, IMG submission 206966) | Enriched cells from Trout Bog Lake Hypolimnion, Wisconsin, USA - BchlTB.June25.5000.01.C3 | ecosystem: Environmental > Aquatic > Freshwater > Lake > Hypolimnion/Profundal zone | place... | reverse complement strand
AGGCCTATCGGCTGGCTCATTTTGCCACAAAGCAGCTCGGTCCGCAATTGCAGGACAGGTGCGATCTTACTTTTGAAACCGTAGATAGGGAGCTGATCGGGCGTTGGAAGATCGTTTGGCAAAAAGAGAATCTGAAGCTCTTCAATCGTATCTTGCAGTGGTTTCCCTTCACTCGAATGATTGCCAGTAAAAAAATTGCCCACATTCATATTTTGCCAGCCGATCAGAGCACAGAAAAAGCTGCTAAAGAGCTCTTTCAGACAGCTGTTGAACTGCCTCAGATGCCTTTGCAGACGCTTTTTTTGGCAGAGAGAATTTTTCATCCAAGCTTTACTGATCCTTTCACGAAGCTTGCAACAGTTGCCTTCCAGACGGTAGAAACCCAGTTTCAGGCTGAGCGTAAAGTCAAAGGCTCATTGCGTTTTGCCCTTGACGATGAGGATAATTTACAGCTTTTGCCTGTCACATTATTTCTTTCAGAAAAAGAGAAAGAGGAAAATAAAAGAGCGGTTATGGCCTTCCAAAAGTTTGCAATTACTGAGTATGGAAAAGAGAGCGTCAGCTACCTTGAACAGGCCTATGGGTTCTATTTTTCGCAGATGATCGAAAAGGGCGAGCCACTCTTTCCAGATCACATCTTTAAAACCAATATTGGGGTGAATACCTGTTTATTAAACCATATCGAACTCTTCTATGAAAAGCTTCTCAAAGTGCATAGAGAAGGAAAATTGGAGGCAGATCAATTTTCAGTGCGTGAGCTGCGAGGAATTGTACGTATTGTGAGATCGCCAAAAGAGCTGCAACATCTTTTGGGCACAAAGCCTCCTCAGAGCTTCAAACAGCTCTCACATAAGCCTGCCACAGCGATTATCGAAATGTACATGCCAACAGCAGAAGAAAGAGAGCTTGCTTTCACAGGCCGTAAAATAAGACATCGAGCCATTTGGGGCTGGTCTGAGGATGAAGAGTGCCAAAGAGAAAATCCGGCGGCTGATCTTTTTGAACTCTTACACATTTTTGAAGACCTTGAAAAAAGCACAACGCAGCACTACTATGAACTTCTGGCACATGTTGTCGTAAAGAAAAATCTCTTTGCAAGCTTTATTGTAGATGACAAAATCAATATTTTTCCTGGCCTCTTGATACCAGCACCGCTATCGGCTGATGGCAAAAAACGCTGGTACTACAGCGAGGCTATCGTTTCAGACCAGGAGGGCAATTTTAATTATGTGCTTTTAGGTGCAGCTCCTGCCTTCGATTTGCCGATGATTAAACTGTATCGCAATACAGTCTCGGAGTGCAATAACATCGACTGGCTTGGCTCGATTAGAGCCGATTTAAATCCCTACGGCTCTCCAGGACCACTTGATCCTGACAAAGCACAAAGCTATGAAAGGGCAGATATTGAAAGCCGTTCGCTCGCCTTATGGGTGGGCTATCTTGTTATGTATCAAAAGTACAAAGGGCAGGATGAAAGGCGCTCGCTTACGGCTTTACGCTATGCACTCGTTGAGTACATGCGCGCCTCATTTACCAAAGAGGCTATGCCAGCACTTTTAGGCAAAGAGGCCATTTATCAGTTTCTTTTGGCTGAAGCCCACAGGATAGGGGAGATGCCACATCAAAAAATTGCGAGCGATATTGCCTTCGTGGGCCATAGCCTAGGGGCCACTTTGAGCGAGTACTATCTTGCCAAAACCCAAAGCCGCATTCCTCTGCCAGGGCACTCTTTTATCTGCTACTCCGCCAACGCTCCTGCCATTGATGATGCCATTGATAGTGCCTTTATGGATTTTGGCAGGCAGCACAAGGCACTCTTTTTGGCACTCAATAGTCGCTACAAAATTATTCGGCAGTTTGAATATGGCGATATTTTCGCTCAAGGGGGAGGCACACACCTTGGCACCTCAGGCTATCGCGATGATGATGCTGTCTGGCTGGAGGAACAAAACTATGTTTTTAAGCCGCATGATGCAGCTGAGGCGCTAGCGATTACTACACTGCCCACACATGGTCGTAGAATAGGAATGGCCATACAAGACAAAGACTATACGCTGATTCCAATTAGCCCTTCAGAGCTTTATGAGTTTGATCACGCCTGGTGGTTATCTTCTGACTTACAAAAGATATTTGGGTTTCGCATCCTCCAAAGCCCTGAGCTGACAGAACGTTTTAGAAGGCTTGTAGGAAGGCTGATGCAGCCACTTTTTACTGTCTGGGAAAGAAATAATGAAAAGGTGTGTAAAAAAATAGTCAACCGCGATGAGAAGGGCGTTTTGTATGCCCGTTATCAAAGCATCGTTCACAAGACATTTACTAGGACTGCTTCTCTTGTCCGGAGCCCGGAGGGCGATCCGATTTTAAAGCCCACAGTGACCGAAGGGAACTATGGGTATTGCGAAAAAAATGAGATAGAGCCCGGTCAGGGCGATTGATACAAAACGAAAGCTGTATAACCTACGCTACAATCATTTGGGAAGGCATCTTTCAAGGTCTCTGAGCGCTGCTTGGTAGCGTGCATCACTTGGTTGTATGATCCCTTGCACTACTGCCTCAGCTAGAATTTTACGGCAGGGAACGATGTGCAGCATGCCCTCTTTCACTTTCTGGTTTGGCAGTGTTACTGTCGTAGTTTCAAGTAAAAGTGCACTTCTGATCGCTTCTAGATCCGCTAGGGTTGGATTTTTAAGCTTACGCACTTTGGCCTCTATCTGTACAACAAGGTCAATGAAAAAATTGTAGTGGGGATAAAGAGCACAAAAAAGCCCATAGACTGTAGGCTGATTGCTGCCCTTCACATACTGACAGGCAGCATCCATTCTCTCGGTCAGCGCGCGCCTTTCACTTGGGTCAATTACAGGAAAAAAAGTCGTTTCAAAAAGGGCAGCGAGAGCCTCTTTCCTATGGGAAGTAGCTGTAGCTACAAGTACCGCATCGACTCTCTGCAAATTGTTTATTACTTTCTCTTTAAATACATCCATTAAGAGCAATTCTTGAGGTGTAAAAGGCTGTTTTTTATTCTGCTGCAGGAGGTTGGTCAAGCAACTTTGCACATATTTGGCTCCAACTTCATGTATTGTATATGAGTAGGGGCTTGCTGGATCACAGCATAAATCAAGCTGCTTCATTAATTTTTCATAACCGGGCTTATCATTCAGCTTCTTAGAGACGAAATCATGCAGCTGTTTGAGCGCGCTTTTTAACGTGTCGACAGCGGCCGTAACAAGTGGGCTGTTAGCAAAGGGAGGGATCACTCTTTTCGTTTCTAGCTCTTTAACTACCCTCCTCATCAAGGCAGCTGGCATGAGGGCTACAAGATCATAAACCCCCACTTTTTCACCTGATGCATGAGTATAGGGAAAATAGAAAGCCTCGGACTGGAAAAGAGCCTTGAGATCTGCTTTGAGCTCTGGTGAGAAATGTTTCCATAAAGAGTGGTGACCTTCGCTCAGCGTCTTATCAAGCAGCGGCCTTCTCTTGGCAAGCTCAAGTATCCACTCTTTACAAGATGCTGTAAGAGGCCTTGTGCTCACATCAGAGCCAAGAAGACAGCAACGTATTGGCAAACAGGGCTCACCAAATAAATTGAAGTGGTTAGGATTTCCCCGATGGGGAACCTTTTGATTACCGACTGCCCGTTCATTATCGAAGAGAGCAATTCTCCATGGGGAATTAAAGGCCTTTTGGAGCTCTACATCCACCTCTATTGAGCGCTGGATAAGCGGCCGATCCTGTCTTCTGACAAGGGTCTGTTCGTTTATTTGTTTAGAAAGCTTCATGTAGGTAAGTTGAAAAAAAGGAACTGCTACCCACTGATTTGTCTGAACATCTCGATACTCCCAGATATAGGGCTCTCTTTCCTCGTAGGCCTTGTTCGGAACAAGTTCCAGCATTACATTTTTTGTATGGAGATCCCAGGCTCCAAGAAGCCCTTGCACTACTATGTCTATTTGCAACTTGCTCTGATCTAACCTCTCTATAATGGCGTCAAGAAGTGATTTGTGAACAGCCACTGCATCATACAATACTGAGTGCTCGATAAGCGGCTGCACAACGCCAATCGGAGCTTTATTTTGTAACAGTTGCCCTTTTCGCACATACTCCGCTACCGCCGGGGGAGCGACTGTTTTTGTAGGTGTAATAGAAAAAGAGGCTCCTAAAAGATCGCACACGTCACGGACGCGATTTTCTAAAATAGGTGACACGAGCTTAAAGACATATTTATCGTTTAGCTTAATATAGATCGGGCTTGAACTGATTACAGAGGTTTGCTGCATGGCTATTTGAGAGACAAGTGCGTGAAATTTTTTTTCTAGTACTTGAAACTCTTGCTGCCTGTCGATCTCTTTGTACTGAGCTGCAATTCTCACTTCTCGTATTCTTGCTTTTTCAGCTCTTGCAGCATCTTCTTGAGCTTTATGCTGGAGGCGCGCTTCTGGAATCATCTGTTCAAATGGGATGACTCTTTGTTGAGCCTGTGCCTCAAGAACTCTTTGATTGGCCACTTCTGTACTCGCCGCCCTAATTTTTTCCTGTACCAGAGCAATTTCATCTTTTAGTCGTTCAACTTCTGCTTCGATTTTCTTTCCAGCTGCTGTTTCTCGAAATTTTTGAACAGGAGCAAGATTTTTCTTCAGTGAGGCTGCTGCCTGCCCAGCTTGCCCACGGGATGCAGCAGCCTGCGGGATGTTGAAAATTGAAGCATGCAACTTGGCATTGAGATGTTGAAGCAGTCCAAAAGAGAGCGCAGCAATTTTTTTTCCTTCGTTTGAGAGATCAAGTAGTGCAGTTTTGTGAATCACTTGAACAGCATTTTGTAGCTTTTCAAGCGTCGTTTTAGATGGTCTTATACCAGTCTCAAGCTCTTGAATAAAAAGCGCAATTTTTTTACCAATTTCTATTTTATTTTGTTGATAGCTGGCAGCTGTAGTTCCAGTATCAGCTAATTGCTGAACAGCAACATCAAATGGATCGTTAAAAAAAACCATATAATACACACCAAAAAATGAATTTTAATCTATAACATCAGTATATGGTAAAATGAGTATTAATTCATTATATTTTTTGGTATTTTTTGGTATTTTTTGGTTTTTGATTGATAATTTTGGTCACAGTTTTGTTTTTGTGGACTTATATTTAGAGTTATGTTAAAAACTTACGTTTGTAATATAGGTAAATAGTATTTAATTTATGATTCAAGCTCCAAATAAAATAATGGTTCCGCAAGGAGCAGGCGCAATTCAAATAGTAACAGATGAGGACTTTTTACAAAGTGCAACAGCCTCGCCTGATCAATTTCTCAAGTATTTAAAAGAGAAGAAGAGCAGCTCTGCTGACGAAAAAACAAGAATTATCGTTCTTGTAAGTACTGCTGCGATAAAAAAATTAGAGCCCCCCTCCCTTTCCCTCTCTCCGACACAATCTACAGCCTCACGCCGGCTATTTCGCAAGATTGTCTTTTTAGCTCACAATCTAGTGAGATCAAATTTTGAACGAGAGTACATGGACGCCTATGATGCTGTTGTTACGGCGGCTGTCATTGTAGATCTTGAAAGATCCTGCACCTCAAAAGAAGCTATCTTCGTTGATCAGTCAGTGACAACTACTCGTGCACTTCAATACTGTCCCTTAAAAAACCAGGTTGCTGTAATTGCTTGTCCTGCAATTGCAACGATAAAAGCACAAGGCACATTTAAGAAAGTTGTGAGTAGTGCTATCCTCAATCTGAATGCAGTCAAAAATCAAGCTAAACCGGGCGTTTTTGCCCATTCTGAGAGTCAGTACCTCGCGACCGAAGATTTTGCAAATGTACGAAGAGGCTTACTTCAGATGCAAAGGCTTACTTCGACAGCTGGCATTTGTTCCGTTGAATCTGTTGTCCATGAGTATGCCGTTGCAAAGGATGCTCAAACAGCATCACTTGTTACCATCAAAGCTGTCTTTGAAGGATATCAGGGAGATCTTAAGCAGATTATTCGTGGTGAAGATCTGCCCTCAGATCTTGAAAAGCTCATCATTATGAAAGATCTTGTTTATGGACTCATACAGACGCATAAGAAGAACATCATTAATGGTGACATTAAGCCCCGCAACGCTCTTTTTTGTATTGATGGTACTCTAGAGGGAGCCAAGGGCTGTCTGAGTGATTTTGACTTTGCTTTTAGCCTGGAAAATGGCGGTAAGCCCACTATGGTCCTTGGTTGGGGCTACTACGGCTCCATTCAATACACCGATCCACAACATTATGGAAAGGAGGAAAAGGGCACTTCAATCAAGCCGATTGATTACTACAAAGCACTTGATACCTGGGCGCTTGGCTGCGTGCTTTTACAGCTTTGGAAGGATCTTGAATCGCTTCCTTGGGCAGGTTTCTTGCAAGAGACCTATGAGGAAGATTTTAAAAAAAACAGAACCCATAAGAATCTGATTCACCTGGTCATAAATCAGAAAAAAGTTATTGAGTCGATTGAGAAGAGGATCGAAAAGCCTCTTAAAAAACTTTTAGAAAAAAGTGAAGAGAGCTGCTCATTTAAGGAGAAAGTTGAGAGAGTAATTCTCTCGCTTTTGAGGAATGATCCTTGCCTGCGGATAGATCTTACAAGGTGCGCAAAAGAGCTTGAAATTTTGATTGAAGAGGGGAAAAAAGAGGAGCCGAAAATTAAAGCCCAAGAAGAAGCTCAAGTCATTACCTACAAAAATCAGCTTAAAATGGCCTTGGAAAGTGATCCAAATCCACTCACCACCTATCATAGACGCAATAGCTTACGAAAGTTGATCTTAAATCGAGATGGCCAGAAGGCTTGCAGGCCATTTGACAGGGAGACTATAAAGATAGTTGTAGAGGCTGCGACAAGTATTGTAAATGAGCAAGTTGACGAAAAAGCTCAACTATTTTTCAGAGATATCCTTAAACATTTTGTACTGTTTCAATCAGCGCATTTAGAAAAATATCGCCTGAGCATAGCTCATGCATGGCAGTTAGCCGCCTACTGCAGACTTGAGCTTCGATGTGATGAGTCAGATGATACTGTACAGCATATTTCCAAGGAAGTATCAGGGCTTTCGAATGACATACAATTTGATCCTCGCTCAGGCCGTGTTACCATTGTTGCCAATGTTGGTATGGGGGCAGCACCATGATTCCTGCTTTCAATCAACTGCCAGATCAAACAGTCCTATTTCCACAGACCGATTTAGATAAGCTTCTCCAGAAAGTAGTTTTTGCTCCCGATCAATTTCTCAGGGATTTAAAGGCAAAAAGAGGGGCCTCTTTAGCTGAAAAAACTAGAATCATAACAAGTATAAACCGTGCAGCCACCTCCACAGACAAAACCACTTTTTTTGACCTGATTGTGCTTCTCACCTTACAAAAAATTATAACTGTAGCCCATACTCTACTTCGCTCTGATTTTGAAAATGAAACGATGCCAGTATATGATGCTTTTCTCACCGCAGCTGCCATTGTTGACCTTGAAAGAACGCACCACTCATCTGGGGATATTTTCATTGACAAGAGCGAGACCTCTACGCGCTCACTTCTGTATTGTAAGAGTAAGAAACTGGTTGCTGTTATTGCCAGCCCTGGAAATGCAAAAATTAAGGAAAAAGGTGCCTATAAGCGAGTTGTTAGTTGTGCCATTTTAAATCTGGCTAATCTTACTCAACCAGCAAGGCTTGCTGTTTTTTCCCATATTTCAAAGCTACATGAAGATGACTTTAAAGATGTAAATACAGGCTTTGAGCAGCTACTCAGGGTGGCTCCATTACCAGTGAAAGGTATTTGTTCGCTTGAATGCGTTATCAAGCAATATGATTCTGTAGATGGTGTTGAAGCGCCTGCACTTGTTGATGTCAAGGCTCTCTTTGAAGGTTATCAGGCTACTTTAAATCAGATTATCGGTGATGTTATTTTTGTCTCGGATCTCGAAAAACTGGTCATTATGCGGGATCTTGTTCGCGGCCTTATACATTTGCATAAGCATAACGTTATCCATGGAGATATTAAGCCTGCTAATGCGCTCTTTTGTGTCGATGGGACAGCAGAGGGAGCAAAAGGTGGCCTGAATGATTTTGATTTTGCCTTTAACTGCAGGCCCACTATGGTCCTTGGTTGGGGCTATTACGGTTCGATCCAATTCACCGATCCGCAGCACTATGGAAAAGAGGGAAAGGATGAGGGAGAAAGCGGAGTCCGTCCAGTTGAGTACTACATGGAGCTGGATGGCTGGGCGCTTGGCTGCATGCTTTTGCAGCTTTGGAAGCACCTTCCAGCAGTACCATGGGCAGCTCACATTGACAGGACCTATCATAATGATTTCAAGTGGAACGAGACGCATAAAAACGTAGATGCCCTTACCGAAAGCCAGAAGGCAGTTGAGGGATCAATTGAAGAGACGATTGAAAACCCGCTCAACGCCATTTTAAGAAAAGAGGAGGTAGAGCGCTCTTTTTCAGAAAAAGTCGACAGCCTGCTTTTTAGTCTTCTCAGGTATGAGCCTCAAGCGAGAATAAGGCTTCCAGAGTGTGCAGGTAAGCTTACCTCTTTGATCAATGAGGCAACCAGTAGAGAGGCTCAGTTGAAGAGTCAAAAGGAAGCTGAAGAGAGAACCTATGAAAATTGCCTTAAAAGCCTTGCAGTAGCTACTGATAATCCGAAAAAACAGGATAGACTATTTGATTTAGTCTTGAATAAAAGCGCAGGAAAAAAATGTAAGCCCTTTACAAGAGAAAGGGCAAAAAGGCTGCTCGCTGCGGCTACGAAAATTGCAAGTGAAAAGGAGCCCCACCAAGCAAAAGAGTTTTTTAGCACGATTCTTACACTTTTTAAAGTGCTGCAGTCAGCTCGCTTTGAAAATGAATCTCTGAGCGTTCAAGAGGCTTGGCAGCTTGCAGCTTACTGTACAATTGAGCTGAAAAAAGATCTAGTAACAAAGGCCCCCCAACATATTTCAAAGACGACATCGGGACTTTCACATGACATACAATTTGATCCACGTTCATTACTTGTTACGATTCCTGCCATTCGGGCAAAAGCTTTAAAAAATATCGAAGGAGAGGCGCTATGTAAGCATTATAAGAGCGCTATTTCCTTTTCGCTTAGCGATCCGGCAAAACGCCTTGTAAATACACTGTACATGCAGAATAACCCCGATTCGAGTCAGGATGATGTTCAAACGATCGTGAGGGAGATGAAGCTTTGTGACTATATAAGAAGTAGTTTGCCTTCAGGTAGCCAGATGCCAATTTTATTGCCTTTATCCTATCAGCAAGAGGAGCTGGATATTCTTCAAGAGACGAATAATTACAATTATATCAGTGCTATCTATCCTAAATTACAAGGCTCTTTACAAGACATTTTATCTGGTAGACAGGCAGTAAGTTTTCAACAAAAATTAAGTCTCACCGAGCAGCTATTAAAAAAACTGTGTTGCCTTCATCAAATGGGAGTTATTTTGGGTACTGTCAACACAGGTAATGCCTTTTTTCAGATCAAGGATGATGATCAAGTTGAGGCGGTCTGGGCAGACTTGAGATCAGCTTATTTGATGAATGATCAAAATCTGGAGATAGACCCTCTCTTTCCGTTGGATATCTATGAATCTTCTCATCACACTGAGCCTCAATTTTTTGGATCTGATGATCTGCCGCTTACAAGTCAAGAGTATCTGGGATTAGATGCTTGGGCTTTTGGGGTCATGCTGCATGAGTTTTTTATAGGCTCAATTCCATGGTACGATGAGCTGCGCAATTGTTATAAGTTTGTCGAGTTAGATAAAGGCACAGAACAAGATATCTCGCAAAATGAAGTCAATTTAAAAGAGGCTTATGAAAAAGTTCGAGGTAAGATTGAAGTGGCCATTGAAGAGCCCTTAAAGCAGTTAAGAGCAAAGCAAAATCCTGCAAAAGAGGAACAGGTAAAGATCCTAATTTGGGAGCTTTTACACTACAATCGACAAGATCGTAGCTCACTTGATGCGACCCACAAAAAACTAATTACTCTTCTGTAATTCATACCTGAAATATGAGGGAAGCAGGGCATTTTGATGAGAAAGATTTGATAGTGTGATAACATCTATTAATCAATAACGTAAACTACTCTCTCTGCGCTCTCTGAGGTAAAAAAATTTATACCACAGAGAGCGGCAGAGTACGCAGAGAGAGGAAAATTTCCTAAATCATTAACAATCAAAGCTTCATTAATATCAAATCTTTCTCATCAAAATGCCCTATATGGGGAAGTGAGTTTCTACCATAAAATTTTTCTTTGTATATCAAAAAATTCCTGAATCTTGTATTATTCCTTTGTATTAAAAATGTATTTTTATAATTTACAAATGAACTCATTTATGGTTACTGCTCCAACTCAATTATCAGTATCTCTGCAACAGGCAGAACGAGAGATTCTAGCTTTAGATCCCCTTCTCAATAAGATAATTTCTGCGCCTGATCAGTTTCTTAGTGATTTAAAAGCAAAAAAAAGTGCAGATGGAGCTGAGAAAGATAGGGTTATTACACTTATAAACCATGTGGTTACAAATCAACTGACCACTGTAAATCCGTTGTTATATCAAACTTTGTACAAAATTGTATGCTTATGTCACAAGATACTAGGCTCTGATTTTGAAAGGAAAAAGATGTGCACCTATGATGCTTTGATTACTGCAGCCTGTGTGGCAGATCTTGAAAGAAAGCATGGGTCATCTGAGTCTATTTTTGTTGATAAGAGCGTGACAGGCACGCGTTCGCTTCAATACTGTCCTGAGAAGAAACAGGTTGCTGTCATCGCCTGCTGTGGCAATGCAAAACTAGAAGAAAAGGGTTCCTATAAGCGGGTACTCAGTAGTGCCATTTTAAATCTTGCGGATCTCCCTCAACCAGCGAGGTCTGGTGTCCTTGCCCATGTTTCGAGCCTGACTAATGACAGTGATAATTTTAAAGACGTGTATAATGGTCTCAATCTGTTACGTAAAGTGACTCCTTCGCCGACACAAGGTATTTGCTCTGTTGAATCTGTTGTCAATCGATATGGTACTGTCAATGGTGTTCGAACAGTGTCGCCTGTCGATATTAAAGTGGTCTTCGAAGGCTATCAAGGCGATATCAATCAGATCATTCAAGATGTTGTTATTGTCTCAGATCTCGAAAAATTGATCATTATGAGAGACCTGGTTCGTGGTCTTATTCACCTGCATAAGAAAGATGTCATCCATGGAGACCTGAAGCCTGCCAACGCACTTTTTTGCGTGGATGGTACGCCACAAGGAGCAAAAGGTGGCCTTGCTGACTTTGATCTTGCCTTTAGCTTGGAAGATGGAGGTATGCCCTCTTTAGTTTTTCCTTGGGGCTATTACGGCTCTATTTACTTCACCGACCCGCACCATTATGGAAAAGAGGGAAGTAGTATCAAACCAATTGAATACTACAAACAGCTGGATGCGTGGGCGCTAGGTTGCGTGCTCTTGCAGCTGTGGAAGCACCTTCTACAGCCACCATGGGCTGCTTATCTTAACGCGACTTATTGCAATGATTTTTTGCCCAACAAAAAAACGCATAAAGATCGGGCTGCTCTGGTCAAAAATCAGAAGTTATTTAAAGAGTCAATTCATAGCAACATTACAAAACCATTAAGAGCTATTTTGGGAAAAAAGAGAGATGAACGCTCTTTTTCAGAAAAAGTAAAGAGAGTGCTTTTTCCTCTCCTCAGAGTTGATCCTCAAAATAGGATGTCGCTTGCGGAGTGTGAAGGCAATCTTACCGCTTTGATTGATAAGGCGATGGCTCTGGATGCTCAGTTAAAAAGTCAAAATGAGGCTGCGGATAGGGCATATGAAAAAAGTCTTAAAGAGCTTGTAGTCGGAACCCCGCAGCAATTGAATACACTAGTTAATTTGGTCCTGAATAAAGATGTAGGAAAAAGATGTCAGCCCCTCACAAGGGAAGGGGTAAAAAAGCTACTCGCTGCAGCAACAGAAATTGCAAGTGAAAGTGATCCACATCCGGCTAGAGATCTTTTTGATCAGATTCTTAAACTTTTTAAAGTGCTGCAGTCAGCTCGCTTTGAAAAAAAAGCTCTGAGCGTGCAAAAGGCTTGGCAGCTGGCAGCTTATTGTACAATTGAGCTAAAAAGTTATGCTAAGGCAACTAAGCCCTTGCATATTTCACAGACATATTCGGGCCTTTCGCATGACTTGCAATTTGATCCTCGATCATCGCTTGTCACTATTATTGCAGCGCGATCAGAAGCTTTAAGAAATATTGAAAAGGAGACAACATATAAGCACTACAAAAGCGCTCTCTCTTTTTCACTTGCCGCACCTATTAAGGCACCTATCAACACATTGTATATGCGTAATGCGGGCACTTTATCTCTGGAGGAGCTTCAAACAATTGAGAAGGAGATGAGGCTCTGTGAACATATCAAGAAAAGCCTGCCACTAGATCGCGACATGCCAGTTTTACAGCCACTCTCTTATCGACAAGGAGGAGATCCAGCTCATTTTAAGAGTACAGGTAACTACAACTATATTAGTGCTATCTATCCTGAATTTAAAGGATCGCTTCAGGCGATTATAGATGGTTCTGAAACTGTAAGTTATCATCAAAAATTGAATCTTGCTGAGCAGCTTTTGAGGAAACTTTGTTGCCTTCATCAAATGGGAGTTGCTTTAGGTGATGTGAAAGGGGCCAGTGCTCTTTTTCAGTTCACAGAAGATGATCAAGTAAAAGCAGTCTGGACAGATCTTCGTTCAGCTTATTTGGTTAATGAGCCATCCCCAGAGGTAACTTGGCCGGTTGCATGGGGTAGTTATGCTGCTCCACCAGCAACAGAGCCGCAGTTTTTTGGATGTGAAAATGTACAGCTTACGAGTGAGGATCATCTCAGGTTAGATGCCTGGGCTTTTGGCATCATGCTGCATGAGTTTTTTATCGGTCCAATTGCCTGGAAAGCTGACATGAGTGACTGCTTTAAACTTATAAAAATAGATAAAAAGAAACAACCAAACGAATCTGTTCAAACGAGACTTTATTTGACAACTGGTCGAAGAAGAATTGCAAGTAAGATAGAAGCGACCATTGAAAAGCCCTTGAGGAAGTTGTCAGCAAAGCCAGATCCTACAAAAGAAGAGCAGATGAAGCTCTTAATTTGGCAGCTTCTGCGCTACAAACGAGAAGAGCGCATCACACTTGAAAAGGCTTGTCAACTGCTTGTTAGCATGATGGAAGTAGCGTTATGATTCTTACTTCCCAGCAAGTACCCGCTCCACAGACCGAACTAGATCCTCTTTTCCAGAAAATAGCCTCAGCCCCTGATCAATTTTTGAGCGATTTTAAAGCAAAACGATGGGCCCCTTTAGCGGAGCAAAATCGGGTCGTGACACTGATCATAAGCAGTGTAACCAAAACGGATGGAAGCCAGATTACTGCTGCTAACCAGGAGATCTTTCGAACTTTAATGAAAATTGTACTGCTCGCCCGCTGTATAGTTTTGTCTGATTTTGAAACGGAAAAAATGGCTGTATATGATGCTTTGCTGACTGCAGCCTGCATTGTTGATCTTGAAAGAACAAATGGAGCTAGTTGTACTTTTGTTGATAAGAGTGTGACAACTACTCGCTCACTTCTTTACTGTCCCAACAAGAAACAGGTTGCTGTCGTTGCAAGCTTCAAAAATGCAAAACTCCAAGAACGGGGTTCATATAAACAAATTACCAGTAGTGCTGTTGTAAGCCTTGCGGATTTAGTTTTACCAGCGCGGAGCGCTGTCTTTGCTCACACATCAAATCTGGATAAGAAAACTGATGATTGTAAAGAGGTGTTTAGTGGCTTAAAGCAGTTACTTAAAGTTACTCCTGCACCTGTTCGGGGCATTTGTTCGTTTGAATGTGTTGTCGTTCAAGAGGGTGTCATAGCGCCTGCTACAACCTCTTCCGTGGTTGATATTAAAGCTCTCTTTGAGGGTTATCAGGGCTCTCTTGAGCAAATTATTCGTGATATTGTTTCTGTTTCAGCTCTCGAAAAACTTTTTATTATGAGAGACCTCGTTCAAGGTCTTATTCACCTGCATAAGCAGAATGTCATCCATGGAGACATTAAGCCAGCCAATGCACTCTTTTCGGTCGATGGTACGGGACAAAGGGCTAAAGGGAGTCTGAATGACTTTGACTTCGCCTTTAGCTTTGAAGAGGGTGGTAGGCCCTCTAAAGTCTTTGGTTGGGGCTATTACGGCTCGATTCATGGCACCGATCCACAGCATTATGGAAAAGAGGAAAAAGAAAAGGGAGCAGTAACGAAGCCGATTGAGTACTACAAGGAACTGGATGCCTGGGCGCTTGGTTGCGTGCTCTTACAGCTTTGGAAACACATTCCAGTACTGCCTTGGTCAGCTCATATGGAAATGACCTATTTCAATGACTTTTCGCCAAATGGCACGCATAAAAATGTGACCGCTCTTACCTCAGTTCAAAAGGTAGTTGAGGAAGTAATTCAGCAGACGATTGAAAATCCGCTCAGCGCCCTTGTAAGCAAAGGTGAGGCCGGGCGCTCTTTTGAGGAGAAGGTCGAAAGCCTGCTTTTTGAGCTCCTCAGGTATGAGTCTCGAAATAGAATGCAGCTCGTAGTGTGTGAGGTCAAGCTTACCTCTTTGATCAGTGAGGCAATAAGGACAGAAGCTCAGTTAAAGAGTCGACAGGCAGCAGCAGAGGGAAAATTTAAAGATAAGCTCAGAGATCTTGCAACAAGCGATAATAGCCCTGCTGTCACTTTGCAAAAACTGAATAGACTATTTGATTTAGTCCTGAATAGAGATGCAGAAAAAAAATGTCAGCCATTGACAAGAGAAGCGATAAAAAGGCTACTTGCTGCAGCTACAAAGATTGCAAGTGAGAAAAAGTCCCCCTCTGCTAGAAATTTTTTTAGCGAGATTCTTAAAATTTTTAAGGGACTGCAGTCAGCTCGCTTTGAAAAAGCGCCTCTGAGCATGCAAAACGCGTGGCAGCTGGCAGCTTATTGTATCATTGAGCTAAAAGGAATAGCTCCTGCCAAGTTTCCTTTATATGTTTCCAGGCTCACTTCAGGACTTTCCCACGACCTGCAATTTGATCCTCGATCATCCCTTGTGACTATCATTGCCGGACGAGCCATGGCGCTAAAAAGTATCAAAGAACAGGCAACGTTTAAGTATTATAAAAGCGCTATTTCTTTTTCGCTTAGAAAACTGGAAAAAAAGCCTGTCAAGACACTCTACATGCAAAATAACACTCATTTAGGGTCTGTAAATATTCAAGTAATAGTGCAAAAAATGTGGTTTCATGAAGTCATAAAAAGTAGGCTGCCTCATGGCAACGAGATGCCAGTTTTGCAGCCATTATCTTATCGACACGAGGAGCTAGCTACTCTTAAAGAGACCAATAACTACAACTTTATCACTGCTGTCTATCCCGAATTTCAAGGCTCACTACAGGATATTTTTCAAGGCAAACAGATAGTCAGTTTTCAGCAAAAATTGAGTCTAGCAGAACAGCTTTTGAGAAAACTTTGTTGCCTTCATCAAATGGATATTGCTTTAGGTAAGATCAAGAGAGCCAATGCACTTTTTACTGTCAAAGAAGATGGTCAAGTAGAGGCGGTCTGGACAGATTTGAGTTCAGCTTATTTGTTGAGCGATCTCAAGCCAGGAGCAATCTGGAACTTCAACTGGGGTATTGTTGGTTCCCTTCACCATATAGAGCCTCAATTTTTTGGGGGTGAAAAGAGGCCACTTACGAGCCAAGAGTGCATAAGGCTGGAGGCTTGGGCTTTTGGCATCATGCTGCATGAGTTTTTTATAGGTCCAATTGTTTGGAGTAGTTGCATGCAGAACTGCCAGAGTCTTATCAATCAAAACAAAGGTGGAGAAGCAGAGAAATCCATTTTGGGCGAGACTCAAGCAGAAATTCAAAGTAAGATAGAAGCGACCATTGAAAGACCATTCAAAGAGTTGTCAGCAAAGCCAAATCCTACACAAGAGGAACAGATGAAGCTCTTGATTTGGCAGCTTCTGCGCTACAAGCGAGAAGAGCGCATCTCATTAAGTGCTGCTTACAAAAAACTTCTTGCTGTTCAGTTTTTTATGGTGCCAGTATGATTACAGCTCCAACTCAACTAGTAGATCATCCTGCATGGCTTATCCAGGGTAGAGAGATCGAGCTTCCTCCTTTAGATCCTCTACTTGATAAAGCTAGTCTTGATCCAGAGCAGTTTCTGAGCGATTTAAAAGCGAAAAAAAGGGCAGACGAAACTGAAAAAAATAGAATTATTACGCTTATAAATAATGTAGCTGCAAATCAAGTGGTTTCAAACCATTTTAAGGCCATAAGTCAGTCTGTATATCTCATTTTTAACAAAATAGCATGGCTATGCAATCAGATACTCAACTCTGATTTTGAAAGAGAACAGATGCTCCCCTATGATGCGTTGATTACCGCAGCATGTGTGGTTGACCTTGAAAGAACGCAAGGGAGGTCATCCAAGCCTGTTTTTATTGATAAAAGCGTCACAACCACGCGCTCACTTCAGTACTGTCCCAAGAAGAGACAGGTGGCGGTCATTGCCTGCCCTAGAAATGCAAAACTGAAAGAAAGAGGTACTTATAAGCGGGTAGTAAGTAGTGCTCTTTTAAACCTTGCCGCTCCCTCACAACCCGCGAGGCCCGCTGTCTTTGCCCATGCTTCGAGTCTGGATAATAAACGTGAAGATTTTAAGGATGTGGATAATGGTCTCAAGCTGTTACGCAAAGTTACCCCTTCGCCCATACAGGGTATCTGTTCACTTGAATCGGTTGTCACTCAATATGGTGCTGATTCACCTGTCGATATTAAGGCGGTCTTTGAAGGCTACCAAGGCACTATCGATCAGATCATTAATGATGAGGTTTTTGTCTCGGATCTCGAAAAATTGATCATTATGAGAGACCTCGTTCATGGTCTTATTCACCTGCACAAGCAGAATGTCATCAATGGAGACATCAAGCCGGCCAACGCACTCTTTTGCGTTGATGGTACACCAGAAGGGGCAAAAGGTGCCTTAAACGACTTTGATCTTGCCTTTAGCCTGGAAGCTGGTGGTAAGCCCTCTATGGTCTTTGGTTGGGGCTATTACGGATCTATCCTCTTCACCGACCCGCACCATTATGGAAAAGAGAAAGTTAAAAAGCAGCCGATTGAGTACTACAAACAGCTTGATTCCTGGGCGCTTGGCTGCCTGCTCTTGCAATTTTGGAAACAGCTTCCAGTACCACCTTGGAGTGATCCTATTTACAAAACATATCGCAATGATTTTAAAAAGAATGACACACATAAAGACCAGGACAACCTAGTCAAAAGCCAGAAAGAAGTTTTTGATATAATTGAAAAAACCATCGAAAAGCCGCTGACAGCACTTTTGGAAAAGGAAGAAAAGAGCTGCTCTTTTTCAGAAAAGGTAGAGAAAATATTGTATTTTCTTCTCATGAGCAATCCTCAAAAGAGAATGCAGCTTGTGACTTGTGAGAGTCAGTTGAACTCTTTGATCGAAGAGGCAAAAGCCTCAGAGGATCAGTTGAGGGAGCAAAAGAGAGCGAAGGCCATTGAAGCTAAAGAGAGCCTAAAAAAGCTAGTGGCAAAAAGTGCTACTTCTGTTGCGGCAGTCAAAGAGGCCACTCAATTTGTTGATGTCCTGTTAAATAGAGATGCTAAAAAAGAGTGTCTGCCATTCTCAATAGAGAGGATAAAAAAGCTCCTACAAGCAGTGACAGAAATTGCAGGGGAGAAGGAGGCCAAGCCCCAGCCAGTCAACGAGCTTATCGCCGAGTCTTTTGCGCTTTTTAAAGTGCTGCAGTCGGCCCGCTTTGAAAAAAGCGCTCTCCGTTTGAAAGATGCATGGCAGCTTGCAGCTTACTCTATAATTGAGCTCAAAAGCGATGCCAAGCTAACGATGCCCTTGCATCTTTCACATGTGACTTCAGGCCTTTCACATGACCTGCAGTTCGATCCGCGCTCATCACTTGTTACTATTCTTGCGGGCCGATCACGAGCGTTAAAAAATATTGCAAAAGAGACAGCACATAAACACTACAAAAGTGCTATCTCCTTTTCACTTACCGATCCTGTAAAGAAGCTTGTAAACACATTGTACATGCGAAATGCTGACACCTTAAATCGAGAGGAGCTTCAAACGATCGCAAAAGAGATGAGGCTCTGTGAGTACATCAAAAAAAAGCTGCCTTTAAAGAGCGAGATGCCAGTTTTACAGCCCTTATCTTACCGACAAGAGGATCCATCTACTTATAAAGAGGGGGAATGGAACTACAACTACATCAGTGCTATCTACCCTGAATTTCAAGGTTCGCTCCGTTCGATTATCGATGGTTCTGAAACGGTGACTTTTCAGCAAAGATTGAGCCTGGCAGAAGAGCTTTTGAGAAAACTCCTCAGCCTTCATCAAATGGGGATTGCCTTAGGTAATGTCTATTCGAAAAACGCTCTTTTTCAATTTAAGGGAGATGATCAGGTAGAGGCAGTCTGGATAGGCCTTCGTTCAGCTTATTTAGTTAATGAGCCAAATCCAGAGGTAGTCTGGCCCTTTGAATGGGGTATTTATAGTACTATTTCATCTACAGAGCCGCAGTTTTTTGGATGTGAAAATGTACAGCTTACAAGCCGAGATCACTACCGATTAGATGCTTGGGCTTTTGGCGTCATGCTGCATGAGCTTTTTATCGGCCCCGTTGCCTGGGGAGATGAGATGTGTGACTGTTTTAAAATTATAAAAATAGATAAAAAGGCACAACCGAATGAATCTGTTCAAACGAAGCATTATTTGACAAGTGGTCGAGAAAGAATTGCAAATCAGATAGAGGCGACCATTGAAAAGCCCTTCAAAGAGCTATCAGCAAAGCCAGATCCTACAAAAGAGGAGCAGCTAAAGCTCTTGATTTGGAAGCTACTACGCTACAAGCGAGAAGAGCGCATCACACTTGAGATGGCCTCTCAAGCGCTTATTGGTATGTCTTGAATATAAGTCAACGCAGAGACGGGGACATACTTTTACGCATAAGTTTTTTTGACAAAAAATTATAATCTGTATCGTCTCTGTATCAAGAA